>ERZ1034807.1-NODE-1-length-238660-cov-11.868636_pt1 | contig 238660 bp, 247 predicted proteins | sample MGYA00520648_ERZ1034807 | MGnify/ENA primary metagenome ERZ1034807 (study PRJEB33766, sample SAMN09781684) | gut metagenome | biome: gut microbiome | host: Homo sapiens | place: Madagascar | study: EMG produced TPA metagenomics assembly of the PRJNA485056 data set...
CTGCTGATTAGCATATGATTTCTCACTTAGCTTTCCAGCAATTAAAGAAGTTTGCAACCAGACATTACTATCTGATGCCCCCATCGAGGGAAAATTCCCTGCATCGTATAGTCCCGCCCACTTGTTGCGGGGCCTTTAGCAGATTTTCCTTCTACGATAAACAACTCAAGATTTTTATTTCCAGAGGGTTGTACGTAGTCCTTAGGTTTTCCTGTAATTTTACTTTGAGAATATTTATCAGAAAGCTTAATCTTTTCTGTTTCAGATTTCGCTCTGATCTCTGCAACCTCCTTGATAAACTTACAAAGCTTGGTAAGTTCACCAGGACTCGTCTTACTCCAGTTATCCAAGGCATCTGTAGTCAACTTCTTTACGAAGTCGTAAATGTCCTTATTGGACAAGATGCCTTTAAACTGACCCATAAATATAGGATTAATATGGGCTACACTGATGGCTCCCTTGAGACCAGTCTTAATATCATTAGCTGTTACAGACAGCTTAGACTTTTCTCCAAGATAAATCTTGTTCATGTAGTTTCTTAGATAAGCGCAAACACCATCCAAGAATCCCATTACATGAGTACCACCACCAGTAGTATTCGTGAAGTTTGCAAAAGATATGATATCTTCTGCAGACGTTAAGTCGCTAGAGTCATAAGTGAATACTGCCTCAGCTCTCATTACACCCGTATCACAGGAAAAAGTGATAGGATTGATTAACGGAGTCTGAGTCTTTCTTCTCAAATACTCATAAATACCATCCTGGTTAATAAGAGTCTCATTAACCAGAACGTTTCCATCTGCGCCAATACCAGTAAAGTCAACCTTAGTGCCAAGAGGCAACAGAGGAACAATATTGGCAATCAGTGCATACATTTCATGACTAGACAAAGAAACAACACCCAATACACTTGTATCGGGTTCAAGATAAACAGTAGTTCCCTGTCTATTCTTCGGGCATTTTACTTCATGCTCAGGCTTTACAATCTTACCTTTACTGAAAGACACTTCATGGGCTACACCTAAAACAAAGGATGTAGAAATGAACTTCTCAGAGAGTGCCATTGCAACACCTGCACCGACACCATGAGTACCACTACTATATCCACTGCCCTTGGTATTCTCATAATGAGAACTCGAATGTTCTTCAGAATAGATAATTTGCATCTTTCCATGAGGGACACCACGACCGGTATCTTCTACCATCGCAGATTGATTTCTCTCATCAAAAACGATCCTGACATAATTGCATGGAGAGTCTACCCGAACTGCTTCATCGAAAGCATTCTGGATAATTTCTCTAAGACAGCCTTTCCATCCATCATTTCCGATGTTACCAATATAGAAACCAGGACTTTGTCGTACTGCCTCAGCGAATGCTAATTTCTTAATTTTATCACCATAATTTTTGATGCTGTCTTCAAATTTAGACAGATCGGGATTTACATTATTTGCTTCAATTTTCTTAGCCATAATTAAGAAATCACCTCTTAACTATTTGTTATGGATGAGGTATAACAGTATCCTCATCCATAATTTTTATTTTAGAACGATTTCAGGATTTCTCCTTCTCTAAAGTAGCCTTTCTCAATGTCTCTAGGACATCATAATTAGATCGATAATAACTCACTTTGTTTTTCAGAATGGAAATAGACTTATAAATATCTACATCCTGAAAGTTATTTGGATCATAATCCTGAGAAATGACTTCTTCGAGATTCTTTACAATTCCTTCTAAAGTTTCAAGAGTATTCTTTTTCATGAGTTAATCTCACTCCTTTCACAATTATAGTATATAAATAAAAACAAAATTATGAATAGGATAAAAGAAGATCTGGGTAGTCCGAAGACTACCCAGATCTCTATTTAACTTGCGTCTATTCAGATCTGAATTATTAGACGTTGAACTGCTTCTGCTGAGTGACTTCTGCAGACTGATCAGCAGCAGGAGCAGGAGGAACGACACCAGCAGTAGGAGCCTGAGGGGCAACCTGCTGAGGAGCACCAGTCATGAAGGGATTACCATAAGGATTTCCCATCGGCTGTGCATAAGGCATCACAACAGGCTGAGGCTGGGCATAACCCATGGGCTGCTGCATCATCTGCTGCTGAGGCATGGGCTGAGGATAGCCCATGGGCTGCTGGGCATACATATTGTAACCGCCAGCGGCTGCATAAGGATTGCTCAGCATGCTATTCATCATAGCAAAGCCATTGGTACCAGCAACCACATTGTTGGGCTGATAACCCAGAGCATTCTCATACATAGAGAAGTTCTTCTGAGCACGCTCATACAGCTCAGGGAACATCTTCAGCAGGGGGATCATCTGGTAATACTGAGTAGCAAGCTGCTCAGGAATATCCAGATACAGAGCCTTGGAAGTCTGCAGCAGATCCTCGATCAGCTTAACAGCCTTCTCAACTTCGGCACGGTTGTAATCAACCATCTCGAAGGTCTCACCACAAATAGTGCAGTGCAGAATGTCATTGCCAGTCTCGGGATTCTGACCCTCAACGACCAGGGTCGGATGACCATTTTCCTTATGAGTGCAGGCTGCACGCAGCAGATCTTCCTCGGTGACTTCGATCTTGAAAGCACCACCACGAGAGCGGAGCTGATTGATCTGCTCAGGAGTCAGAGGCTGAGTGTAGCGAGCCTTAGGAATCTGGTTAATGCCGACACCATACTGCGGTCCAGCATAAGTGGGATAACCATTGTTCACATACGGGTTAGTGGGCATCTGGTTCTGATAGGGATAGTTCATACTTAGTTCCTCCATATAAATAATTTTGAATTCACTTCGAAATAACCAATCAGAGTCATACTATAGGGGTCTTGCAAAGGTATGAAACCAACTAATTATCTCTAGGTCTTACCACTATAATATGCACTTATTTTTTAGTTTAATCGGTTATAATTTACTACTCTGAGTAAACGTAATCGAACGCAATAAGGGCAATTAGGTACGTGGTAAGAACCACGTACCTAATCGTTATGTCTTTATTATTTTATTACTGAATAGTCACAGTCATGGTCAAAGTTACAGTGCCAGAAGCAGTATCCTTGGGACATAGACCATCGATAGAAGCCTTAAAGGCCTCCAGATCGCCACCCTCAGTATAGGTGACAGAATCAGTGCCATTAGAGACAACGATAGTCTTTACACCCTTAACGGCTGCAACCTTGTCGAACAGACCGCTATCGGAGATAGCACCATCATCGGTAGTGATATTGAAAGTATTCTCAGCAGAAGGATCCTTCTCAACCTCGATACCAGTTACACCTTCGATAACATCATCGATCTTCTCCTCAGGAGTAGCTTCCTGAATGGTATACTTACCATCACCATCCTTGACAGACTTATATCCAGAAGCGACATAAGTTGCAGGATCGGAAGAATAAGTGCCACCATAGACAGAGATATCGGTAGAGGGATGAGCCTCAACTGTATTAAGGCAAGCAGCTGTGCCAGAAGTAAACTCACCATCATTGATGACAAGCTTGCCCTGAGCAACATTGTTGTACTTACCATTAGAGACACAAGGCAGATTCTCGCACTCGAAAGTGCCACCATCAATAGTGCAATCGTTCCAGTTCAGAACAACGCACTGAACAGAGTTGGAGAAAGTACCACCATTGATATCAAGAATACCACATTCGCCATTCTTGATAGTGTTCAGGCCACCCTCGAAGTTACCACCATAGATGGTAAGCTTGCAGTGAGTGCCTTCAGGAACAGTGTACTTATCAGTATCGATCTCATTGCAGATCATACTGGAGTAATCGCCTTCCAGAGCAACACCGATATTGTTCTCGGCACCCTCTGCACCGATAACCATGGTACCCATATTCTGGATAGCGTAGAAGCTATTGGTCTTACCAGACTCCTGAGAACGAGTGAAGATACCACCAAGGATGGTAACCTCGCCACCCATATCATTGGTCAGACAAGCCTTGCCGTGAGTGGTATTATCGATAACACCAGTACCAGTAATAGTCAGCTTACCCTTGTTGTGGATGGTAGCATCACCATTGTTGGAGAATTCCTTACCAGCCAGATCCAAGGTGATATCAGCACCCTCAGGAATAGTAATACTCTCAGAGATATCACTATTCAGAGCGATAGTAGCAGTGCCAGCACCAATGTCAGTCAGTGCAGCCTGCACTGTAGGATAAGATGTGCCATTTACACGAACCTTGTCCTGCTCCTTGTTATAGTACTTGACATTGAGAGTATAGACAACAGTCTTCTCACCAACAGCACCAGTGAACGTACCAGAAGCAGTCTCATTCTGATTTGTAGGCATAAATTTAATCACTCCTTCTTTGAAAGTATTATAACTATCTTTATCTTCGATAGTCATAGTGACAGTCTCACCTTTCTCAGGCTTGAACTCAACGGAGTCAAGACCCTCAAGTCCAGCCAGGAATTCAGTGAGACCTAATTCCAAATTATCAGAGGAATTGATCACAATAGAAACATTGTTATTTACCAGAGAGACAGAGCTATAAGCAGTATTCTTTGCAGGAATACCAGCAATAAAGCTATTGACACTCTTGGTGATCTTCTTGATATAGCTAGCGCTATGATCAAGTTCAGGAGCAGCAGCCTCAGACTTCAGAATTTCAGAAGTAATAGGTTTCTGAGAAATCTGAGGAGCTTTCTTCTTATAGTAATCCATACCAACGTTAGGATTCTTGGGATGGACAGGCAGGTTTTCAGCCCAATTCAGGATGATCTTTTTCTGATCACCCTTAAGCATAGGAGCAAAGAGATCATCGAGAGCCTCTTTGAGCCCATCAAGATCGAGATTATGCTCAGTATACTGTAAGAACTCATAAGGAGAAGTAATGACAGTATAAGGAGCTTCATCTTTTACGTTAGACTGTCTATTTGCGGCAATGCAGTAGATCAGCTCATGGTCATCATCAAAAATAACAAAGTCATTGTTATTTCTAAAAGTGACATTATTATCCAGATCATACTGGGTAGACAGAGCTAAAGTACGGCCTTTTCCATTATCTTTATTAAGCTTCGACTCAAGAAACTTAAGCTGTTCTTTGGTCATACTTTGTATACCTCCTTTAAAAAATAAGAAGTCGCAGAGATAAAGCTAAGCGTGGTAGAGCATATCGCACTCTACCACGCTATTGCTTATGCTTTTATTTACATGTTGTACTTGTACTTCGGCAACTGCGTCAGCAAGATCTGTAAATACCTAGTGTCATAAGCATTATCAGCGATCATTCTGAGCACAGAATAGACCAGCTGATATCCTTCAAGCATCTTCATATCATCCATCAGAACCTTGTTGATCATATAATCTTGAGAGTTCTGATAGGCAAACTGCATAGCAGTCACATGAATCTGCGCTTCCTGGATTTTCTTCTCAACTTCTTTCAAAGTTGCATTAGTGAAATCAGGATTGCGGAAAATATGTCCTTCATTATAGAAGTTAAATTTTCCCTTTGCAATCTCCCTGATAACCCTAATTCCATATCTTCCCATGTCTCTTACATTGGACATGGGATCAGGATTATTGATCTTTGGTGCCCTCTTCTTATTAGGGCGATTGTTGTTGTTAAAGTTTGCCATATTCTAATTCTCCTTTACAAATTACTTGATTAATTCAATGATATAGTATATAATCCAATTAGACATTTATACCATTTCCATCATTGAAATCATACTTCTTCTGATTATCAAGTCCTTCGATAAAAGGAGTCTGAGTATCAGAGAAAGTCTCTTTGATATTATGATCTCGAAGCTTCAAGAACTCAGCGAAAGTTCCATATAAAGCTTCCTTATCGGGATCTGGATCAACAAGCTTATTCTCCTCAATTTCTTCCTGAGAATATCCTTTATTGTATCCCTCAATATCAAATCCATATTCGCCATAATAGCTTTCTACAGATTTGCAGAATGAATACATAGATACGCATTCAGGAATATTGATCATGTAGTACTTGATATCACCAGTCTCAGTTTCAGTCTGTCTAGTTTCAGTCATTACAATAGACTTATGAATATCAATAGAGTCTCCATAAGACTCCAAAAGAGTTTCAATAAATCTATAGCAATCGGTACGACCATGGCAGATCTTGAAATTCCCATCGCTAAGATCGTCATCTGTATCATTAGCAATGAGAACTAGATAAGTCTTATCTTCAAAACTCTTTACAGGAGCTTCGAATATAGCAGGTCTAATAGGTTTCTTCTTAGGCTCTTCTTTAGGAGCCAAAGGAGCACCAGGTTCAAATATTACAGGATCTATAGGAGTTTTATTTTTCTTAATTTCTTCGCTCATACTAAATTACCTCCTACGTAATATTTCGCATTATTCTGGACAATTATACAGCTATTGGAAAATCTCGAGATAGCTGTATAATTTAGCTGGTTCATATCTTTCATAGGTTCTTCCATGTAAACTCCAGTTCTCCACTGAGAACCCTGAGCAGTATGAACAGTTTGAGCATATCCAAAATCAAATTGGTTAGCCTGTCTTGGTCTTCTCATCTGCCTCAATTCTTGCTTTCTCTCAAATGAAGCTACAAAATAATCATAGTCAACAGAGATATCATAGAACGGGCAGTTAGTCAAGACAGGATTGAAATCAATCTGGAAGAGTTTATCCTTATAAGAACGGACATCAGGCTGATTAATTACAATACCAGACATACCATTTGTAAGATTTACTCCACCAGATTCAAGTGCCCAGTTATTTCTCTTGCAAATAAGTTTCTCTCCCATATGAGGAAGAGGCCCATCTACTCCAAGAATCTGGTTTCTAAAGAATCTATTGAATTTCTCTCTAGTTCTATTAGTACCAGTAAGGATAATATTTGCATAAGCAAGCATTTCCTTAGTAAGTTCATGCTCCTGGATTACCATGCAATCTCCATAAACTCCCAAATGAATAGGAAGTCCATGAAGAGCTCTCTGAGACAAATAAACAATAGCAGATCCTTCTGCCTGTCTCATAATCTCAGTAAGCATTTCTACATGTCCTGTAGTCAGGAATGCAGGAGTTCCAGTAATAGGAGGAATCTGATAGATATCTCCAGCTACAAGAATCTTCTTTCCTGTAGCTAGAAGATCATCTCTCATTTCCATAGGAACCATGCCTCCCTCATCAATAATGATGAGATCGATAGGATTCATTTCCTCAATATTGGGAACAAATTTCAAAGTAGTGATAGGGATATTGAAATACTTATCCAATACAGGATTTCCATAGCTATCAAATACAGGTTCTTCGACACATCTATAGAGCCATGAATGAATAGTCTTAGCAAAAGGCATTCCTTTCATTCTCATAACAATGGCTGCAGCCCCTGTATATGCCATGGGAGCAACTTGGATATTTCTCTTTTTAGAGATTAGATTTACAATCTCATTGAGAACTACAGATTTACCAGTACCAGGACTTCCAGAAAACTGAAAGACCTGTTCAGAGCTATTAAAGAACCAATTTACTGCATTATTAATAACTCTTTCTTGGCCCTGATTAAATTGAAAAGTCATACAGTAGATCCCTTCTCAATATCACAGTACTTATTGGAAATGATTTCACTGGTCTTTTTGCTAAGGTGATAATTGATTACTACCAGAGCCTGATTCAACTCACCCTGACATGGATCATCAATACCATTCTCCTTGCAGATTTCCAATGCAAGCCTCTTAACCTCTGTAGCAGGAGGCAAAGAGGGATAGCTTGCTTTTGCAAGATTATAGATCTCATTGATAATGCTATCGGATGGTTTCTTGTAAGTGAACAACATAGAATTTTCCTCCTTATTTCTTTTTTCTTGGAGCAGCCTTAACAGAAGACTTCTTCAAAGGTTCTTTTCTTACATCAAATTCTTTGAGATCAGGATTTTCATCTCCATTAATCTGAAGAATTAAATCGGCATACTTACACTGATCTCTCATATAAGGTTTGGAACTAAGTTTTTCCTCATCATTCTTGATTTCTACTCTACTCAGTCCTTTACCACAATCCACATTGTAAACAACACCATACTCAGGTGCCTCACCAGATTCAGCAAGCTTTCTAGTATAGTAGCCGAAGATCTGAGACATCATTCTAGTGCTGTTATAAGGATCGAATTCCTGAGCTTCTTTACCAGAAGAAGCACCAGGAGCAACAAGGTCTTTGCCTTCAAGCTGTACAAGACAGCCAGTATCCTGATCATAGAGGCGCTGTCTAGCACCAACTTCCAGGCCAATTTCCTCCATGATCATTTTATTGAATTTCAAACTCAGGGGATCCATTTTAAATTCTCCTTTCAAATACCATTAATTAAATGCAGAAATTTAGGATTAAGATAAATCTCTGCGTCATTTAAAACTCTTCCATCAGGATTATGACCATAAGGATCATTAACCTTGGAATAGGAATATGCTACTACATCCCAGTAGTGTCTGGTTCTGAGGTGATCTACAATAGAATACTTCCGTGCAGAATTATACCCATTACCAGTACGAACAGACTTAATTTGAAGACCAGAAAAGTAAAGAATATGCTGGAGCTGTGATGCATTAATCTTAACCCAGCTTTGAGCAATCTGATCGTGTTTAGTCATAATTATTTCTCCTTTGTTAAAATCTGCCTGCACCCCATCAAGGAGTGCAAGCCCAAACAATAGATTAATATAAAGTTTGTAATAGTTTATTTTTGTATAGGGGAGGTAATTAAATTGTTACCTATTAATACAACCACAATTGAAGAACTTATTGCATCTGGAAAAGATAACTCTTTGACATATCAAACCTTCTCTTTCATTGAGACTATGTCTAATGGAACCAAGGTTTCATTATTTGATACAATCAACGATTATCTCTCAGAGCTTAAAGCAGCTTCGGTACTTGTAAAATTCGATGACGATCAATACCGCAAGTATTGTTACAAGCCTAAACTGCTCTGCTATGATATCTATGGGAATCCGGAATTGTACTTTATCATCCTCCTTATGAATGATATGGCAGATGTAAAGGAATTCAATAAGAAGACTGCATATATGCTTCCTAAGAACTATATGAGTATTCTTACCAGCTACATCTACAATTCTGAAAAGGCCGCAATTGACTCATATAACACCAAATATTCAGACTAAAGTCTAGGAGAGGAATTATCCTCTCCTAGAATTCTTTAATTTGGGTAAATGACTATAGGATCAATATAAGTCGGATGATCATCACCGAAATAAATCAAAGGATCAACAAGATGAGACACCATCATTCTATAATCAACAGGTTTAAATGCAACATCCAAATCTGTAATAGATTCTGCAGGACTGGAATTAACTGCTGTGCTGAAAATAGAACCATGGATATCATTATGCTTAAGATCTTCAATAGTCGGCAGATCTTCAAACTTAGGCTCACTGCCAATCATGGCAGGACCATTTCTCAAAGTAGTCTTATAGATAGGAGTCTTACCGAAGTCTTCAAGTAGTTTAATCGTACTATTATTAGAGAACGGTAGATACATGACATCCAAGTCACTTGCTTTATATCTGATTTTGACTCTCTGAATTCCTAAGAATTTCTCGCCAGCACTTGAATACTCAGGAGTAATCATAAATCCGCAGTCGATATTATTCAAAACCAACATAGACTCACTGATATTACTTCTGCCGAGTGCTCTAACAAGATCCATCTTATTAGATTGACGGCCATCATCGATTCTTTTACTTGCATCTCTGTTCAACTGTGAGACACTGATGACAGGAATATCTTTAACCTGAGCAAAGACCTTAAAGTCATCAGTAACCGCACCATATTCCAGACGAGTATCTGCAAGATGCTGAGAAGATCTAATTCTACCGATATAATCTTGGAAGAATGCAATAACTTCATAACCCTGATCTTCAAGGTCATCACAAAGTGTATACATATATCCTGTATCGACAGAATTAGTTGGCTTATACTTAATGATGATATCAATCGGGTTATCATCAGTAATTGTAAGCTCGCCAACTTCCTTAAGCATTTTAATGACAGCATCGACATCAAAGTCTGTCATAGACTCTTTATCCGTTGCCATTGCAAACAAACGCTCAATAGATTCTTCAACTGTATTTTCCATTGTAAGAAGTACAACACATGGACGTTTTGTAGGATCTTTACATTGGAAATCTCTATTGTATTTCTTAATCTGATACATCAAGTTCAGAACAACACTTGATTTACCTTCACCTGGAAGACCGAAATAAATATAGATTCTTCCAGATTCAAATCCTCCACCAAGCATTTCATTCATACCTTGCATACCAGTCGAGAGCTTCTTCTTTGGATTAGCGGCTCTCTTATAAGTTTCTTTAATAGTATCATCGAATTGACCAGGCTGAAGTGAAAACATCATTTCAGTATGATCTTCATTCCGACTTCTACGAAACTCATTCTGTACTTCATTTACTCTGCTTTCAAACTCTTTAACTATTTCACCTTTGGTTCCATAATCTTGAGTTTTAAAACGAGTACATACATCGATCATTTGATCTGCATACTTATAGATTGCAGCATACTTAAGACTCTCGGAGACCATATTATTGACAAAGTCAACTTCTGCAGAACTGAGTTCTTTATACTTGTCCAAGTCAATAATATCTCCAGTGATAATACCACCATTGATATGCTGCATTATCATATAAGGATCATCAAGGTTCATTACAAGACGAGCCTCGATGCCTTTATTGACAAAGCTTACCATCTTACTCTTATCAGGATCATTGATATAAGTAGATGGATTAATAAGGCCTAAAAACGTTTGTATATTCAAAAGATTGGATCTTCTAATCATCTTATTAGAAGACACAACCATTTTTGCGAAGATATTTAAAGTTTGTTTATCTATGCCAAGATCAATATATGAAGACTTTCTCTGAGCATTTGCTTCAGTTAAATCAGTCATATATTTAGAATTTCTATCATAATCCACTTCGTTGTCACCCCTTAAAACTGATGAGGTATTAAGATGTTGACCTCATAGTTTAATTCTCTTTTGAATAGGTTTGCCTTGAAACTTTGGACAATAGCCATCCCCTATTGGGCTGGAAACTAGTCCTATCAAGAACTGGATATGTAGGGGTTCGATAGATAAATTTATTGCTCTCATCAACAGCAATTGGCTCAATGAATCTAAAGTTTTTAATATGCACACCAATAGTTCTATAGCTTTCAATTGCTGTGAAAATCTCATAATCTTCTGAAGGCAAACCATCTGCCTTCAGACTTCTCTCAATAACACCATGACAGTAATGAACTCTCTTGGTATTTTGAGATTCTGTATTACCATTTATAGCTTCATTATAGAGATAGAGAACTTCATCTCTAGTCTTCTTATTAGAAGCTTTAAAGATAAGATAATCCATAAATAATCTCCTTCCAGATATAATTAGAAAGGTTTTCCAGACAAAATATCTTTCAACTGCTGAACAGTCAGAATTACCTTTCCTTCGCTTTGATTAACAAAATTCACAAACTTTGTGAAGCTATCAGTAGAAGGATCTAATAAGAACTCCATCTCAGAATACTTATTGGATGCTTCTTCATTTATAATATCTTTTTGATTTGTAGTTTCAGTATACCTCTTAATTGCCACGTTAGGATTAGAGGCATAATACTTCTCTACAAGAGATTGAGCCGTTTGATCATTCTTTCCTGAGAAGTCAATTCTCACGTGATCAATACCGCATGCCAAAAGACTATTAAGATAATTAATGATATCATTAGGATCACCATATTGGATATCCTCAATCCTAATAGTATCATATCTGAAAGATTTGATAGGCATAAACTTATAGAAATGCCCATTCTGATTCATAAGTACGATAGCATATCCCTTTTCTTCTTCCTCACCAAACTTGTATCTTATAGGATTAGAAGTATAGTAGATATACTTATCAATGCAAGCTGCTTTATGTACATGCCCAGCAATAATAGGACCTCTACAACCACAGAATGCATCCATACTAAATACAGGAGCTTTCTTAGTATCTAAGACATACTTATTAGCTCCATAAACAGAACCAACTACAGTGCCATGCATAAATACACAGTCATATACATTGCACATGTATTCCGCATAATACTCAGCACCTTTTCCATATTCTTCAGGAATACAGAGTACTTTAAGCCCTTTAATATATTCGAATTGAAGATGCTCTACAATACGAATATCAACTCCAAATTGTTCCATTCCATAGAACAGAGACAATTGACCAGCATCATGAGATTCTGTACCAGCTAAAATGACTAAAGTAGCATTATTAGCAATACAGAGATCTACACAATTTCTTACAAAGGTCATAGCATACATGACTACAGGAGAATTTGCTAAGAATTTCTTATCAAACAAATCTCCATCAATAGCCAAGATATCAAACTTAAACTTGCTGATAGGAATTAAGAATTGATCTCTAAGGATTTCATATTCAACCCTAGGATCAATAGCTCCAAAATGGATATCAGCAATATGAACTTGAGTAACAGAACCATCAGGATTAGTATTAGTGTAATATCTAACGGGTTCCATGTAATTTCTCCTTTATTCTTAAATGAAATAGCCTAGGATACGAGACCCTAGGCTATACATCGTGTACGATTCGCATCCGAAATTATTAATTAGTTAAGCATTCTGTAATTAATCATCAAAATCAACAAAGTCAGAATCATCGAGCTTATTCAGCTTAATAGTGATACACCAATTCAAGAGAAAAATCATACAAGAATTGATGAGACCAATAATTCTGTCAAGAAGAATTTCATCATACTCATCAGGTTCAATAGTCCATTGCTCATTTTCAAATGTGTAATTGGACTTAATCTTATTACCTACAGATCTTACAATGTCAATGCCTACCCTCTTAGTATCAGAATAGAGCTTGATTGTAATTACCATCTCTTTAAAGGTAATTTTAAAGCCATTCTGAGTAGGAGCATAATCTTGAGAAGAATACAGAGTACTGTCTTTGCAGTTATTATACATGAAGATCATCTCTGCATACTTGATGAAATCTGCAAAGTGCCAGAGAACCCCAAAACTAGGAGACCCTCTATCAATTTTCTTAACGAAGCTCTTATAACTCTTTCTATACTTCCAATACTTGAATGGATGCAAAAAAGAGAATTTTCTAGCTGCTTGTACTTGAGACATGAACATGTTTGTCATCTTCATTTTCTCCTTCAATAAGATAATTTAGTATCTCAGTGACAGGATATGTAAGAATCTCTCGAACCAATTCAAGAATTCCTGTATCTTCACTGATGTGCATCGAGTGCTTATGCTGAATAACTTTCTTAGATGTGATATTAATCTCAAAAGAAGCATCAGCATCAGTAGATATATCAATAGAAAGATCTTTAGATTTATATCTGATGGTGGTATATGGACCATCAAAATAGTTCACTTCAGACCCTTCTAGTAATAAATCATTATAAGGCCATTTGACTTTGCCAAACTCTATAATCCAAGCTAAACTATATATATCCTGAACATCGAATTCCTTCTTATGAAGTAATTCTATTATCTCATTCGTATTCTTTTTTATCTTAGACTTGAGTTTGAGCTTCTTAAAGAATGATTTCTCACTCTTTAATTTTTCTACATCTTGAGATATTGCAAAGATTCTATCAATCATTTTCATGCTTAACCTCATAGACTTCCCATAACGCATTTGATAGGAATATGACAGTAAGAGGAATTACATCAGCCATAAACTCTCCAGAATCCATAGAGAGTTTCTTGGTGTATTGATGATTATTATTTCCAGTAATGATCTGAATAGAGGGAAATTTCTCAGTGCAATAAATATAATCTACTATAATCTGCTCTTTTGTCTTTTCATTTACAAAGATTAGATTAGCAGTATTTCCATTTACTGCATTAAAGATAATATTATAATCCCCTATAGTCTCAGATCTAAACTTTACGTCATTTTCAGCAAGCATCCTAGAAGATGCTTGAATCATTTTATATTCGATTCCTTCTAAAGGATTGAATCCAAAGAGCCCTTTAAAGTCTCCTTTAGTTCTTCCTTGCTTTTTCATAAAATTAGTTAATTGCTGGAATTGGGTAGTAGGTCCATAATACGGCATTAAGTACCACTCCTTTAAAATATTTTATTAAATCCAGTCTCAACTCTCTTGATATTGTAATATGCAAATACCAGAGAAAAGAATGCTTGCTCACACTGAGTCATGAAATTGAAATGATCAGGAATAGAGAAATCAAGCAAGTATTCATTAAATCCAGGAGCTCGTTTGTCTAATTGTAAGACAATTACTCCATCTATCTTTATATTTCTCAAAGCCAGCATATATTTATATGCCGCTAATTGAAGAAAGTATTTATAAGTCACATGGTTGGATGTCTTGTAATCAACCAAGAATATCCTTCCATTTATATCAAATACAGCATCAGCTGTTCCACCAAACCAATCACAGATTAGTTTTTCTTCAATAAATAAAGGTCTGAGATAAATTCCTTTTTCATTAAGAACTTTCTCCCATAAGAGAAAGCCTAAGAATGGAATATTATTCTCAGATTTTATCTTGTCTCTCAAATAGCATTCTATAGCAAAATGAGATTGAGTGCCTAAAGTGGCAGCTCTTTCTAATTCTTCTTTATAGCGTTTACCTCTAAGACCTAATACATTAGACCAGATCATCAAAGCATCACTATGTATCATTTCCGAAAGAATCTCAGTTACACGAGGTACTGATTTTCCTTCAGAGTTATAGTATCTATTCGTCTTGTCATTTATATCAAAGTCAATATAAGACATCAATTCAGTGGTAATCATACTTATTACCTCCTATTTATTAAGCTGTTTGAGGCATCATAAAAGACAAAAAGAGAGGAGCAAAAGCCCCTCTCTTAATTGATTTTTATATCATAGACCTTTTCCATAGCATGGATTTCATCTGCATTTAGCTCAATTTTAGAAGTCATATGTCCTACAATGTAGACCTTATCTACAATTCCACTCTTATTCATTCTAAAAACGAGATCACCATATCCAAATGTAGAAGGCCAGTTATCATTACAGCAGTAATGGATTACATGACTAAATTTAGGCAGATGATGAATTGCTCCATGATTAGATTGATTCAATAAAATCATAAGTGCAGCAATAGCAAAACAACTAGTGACAAGTACAAATTCAACTTTCCCCATACAAGCTCAGCTCCCGTAAATAAATTCATTTAATTATCTGTTTAAACTTATGTAATTCTATTCAAAAGAGCGCCTCGGGAACATATCAATAAAAATCGCTAATAAGGAGGTACATGTTTAAAATGGCCAAGACTTATGCTAGTACTTACCTTTACGGTAAGTATAATGAATATGAAAAAAGAACAATCGACTTTCTTCTGAAGGCAGATAGAATTGATCAGAACCTTCCTGAATTTGAAGATATTATCTACGAAGTCAAGAAGCGTCAGACCACTCCTGCCCTGATCAAAGTTCTGAAGTCTCCTAATATGATCCTTATGTCTTCTCCAAAGCCTTTGGATAAGGCTTTCAAAGTTTTTTGTGCTAAGGATATTAAGAATGATAGTGCTCTTAGAGTCTTCATCGATGTATCCGGAGTTATCAAGAAAGACGAGAAGTCTGGCAAATATGTTTGTGGTCGCAATGAGATTGATATTTTTATCTCTTATCTTATTGATGCTATGACCACTTTCATTTACTACACTCCCAATGGTACTGATAGGCTTGTGAATAACTCTGGTATCAGAGAAGATGGTGCTGATGTTTTTGCAAGTCTCTTTAGCCATGTAGTTGACTATCTGTGCAAGATTTCTACTATCTCTGGCTCTAAGAATAAGTGCAAGTACATGGCTGCAATGTATTATCTCGTCAATCTGCTTGGTGCTGATCCTAATAGTGATGCTACTAAGCGTATTGCTGGTAAGGTTTCTGGTATCTCTGATAGAGAGGCTGAGATTATCACTATTCAGATGAAGCCTGATTGCTTTGTCAATATCAAATTCTTTGTAGAGAATGTTGCTGATGTCATGCATCTTAATAAGCTTACTCTCGATACTATCGTAGAGAAGTGGATGTATGTGTATGGCACTGGCACTGTCTTTGCATTGGAGCTCTTCCCTGCTTTCTCTAATATGATTACTGATGCCTATGTTGGTGCTTACATCAACAATCAGAAGACTATTGAGAAGGTTGCTGGAACTGGTATGGTAATGTTTACCAAAACTATTCTGACGATTGGAGCTGACTCTGTATGAATAGAGCTGTAACTGATGTAATTACTTCATATAAGCCTAGAAACATCAGAGCTCTTAGAGATCAGCAGATTGCATTAACTCCTCATCTTGACCCGAATATGATCGAATGCCAGGTTACTGAGTATTTATACAATGCTCATCGTACCCTGGTCGATCAGTTGCATGAGGCATGTTTTAGATGCCATTATCTGCCTCTCAAGAGCATGGAGCCTAGGAAGTATATCGAGTACTCTGTAGTCAATTCGAATATCGCTTATTTGGTTGATGAAGAGGTTATTACTCCTTTCCTTGTTTTCATTAATAAGAAGATGGTACCTTGGAGTATGATTAATATTATCATGTCTCATGAGGTATATCATATTGTATGCCGCTCTGAAGCACAGGAATGGATTGATAGATTCCAGAACGTGGAATCTGTTGATATCATCCAGCTTTGTGATGGCTGCACTTATGTAGACTTTCCAACAGGAGTAACTGATAATAGAATCTTCGGTTTTGACAATGATGGCAATTTCACTGATAATGTGGATTGCCCCATTAGCATCATGGATGATTCTTATTACATGCATTTTGCTAACTTCACTTCCTCTACTGGAGTGAATGCTTATGCTGTAACTAATGATACCACAATCAAGTATTATCCTGACAATGTAATTCTCTTTAGAAATGGTCTGTTGGATACTGAATCCAAGATCAACTTTGAGTCCACTCTTCTGAGCATAGCAGATGGTAAGAATGAGAATGGTGATAAGCTCGATTTTAGCGTATTCAGAGATGTACGGACTAGAGAGACTTTGGATAATATTAAACATGCTTCTCTAACTTATATCAAGCCTTTTGTTGAGAAACAGAATGCTGGTGAAGAAGTTCCTGAGTATATGGAGAAGCTTGAAGAACAATTTGACTTTGAGATGAGCCGTAAGAAGGATTATTCTACAAATGTAACTGAATCAATTGAGAAGATCATCAATTACAATGCATCTCTCTTTGAGGAAGCTTATTTGAAGGATAGAAATCTCATTGTTGAAGAATATGATGGAGCATGGGCTCTTGGTAATCTTGATGATCAAAATCAGCTTAAGATTCCTAGAAGACATGGTCTGTTTACAGAAGAGTATATCCTGATGCTTGTTAATGGAATCCTTTATCAGTTCTATTACATGGCTAAGTATACTCCTGACTATTATATTATTCCCATTCAGGGAATTAATGAAGATGATCGTATTGATATCTTCAGATTCCAGGGAGTTAACAATAACAGATTTGAAATCAGAGTTGGTAAGGATGATGCATATATCAAGTATGATGAGAATTATATCAATACAGATATGGTTCTCTTCTCTACAATTCCTCCAACTAATGATTATGAATTCCCTGCTGATGGACTTCAGCACTTCCCTGTTCCTTATCATCTTGACTACAATGATGATGGACTTGTGAAGATTGTACTTGAAGATGATCGATACTACGACCAGTCTTTGAAGGTTGCTTACAAGCACCAGTTTAGGCATTATTGGTTTGATATCGTTCAGTCTCAGGCTACTGATAGTTATTGTGTTGATCTTGGAACCAAGTTCATGTATTGCAATGACTATTCTAAGTACATGGTATTCTTTAATGGTAGACGGCTCAGTACTGACCAGTATAGACTCTGTTTGCCTGTTCGTAGTGGTACTCCTTTCTCCAAATTTGAATTGTATCTTACGATGCTTGTTGAAAAAGGAGATAGAGTTGATGTCATCTATACGCCTTCTCTGTTGAAGGATGTAGTTCTCCAAACTGAGATTGGTGAAGATGGCAAGATTACAGTGGATAAGTCTAATATCACTTATTCTCTCACTAAGAATCTTTATATGGTATGGGTCAATGGTAGAAAGATTCCTGCTTCTTGGATCGCCAACATTGATTCTACCCACATTAAGATTATTCATGACGTTGGTTCTACAAAGACGGTTTGTGTAACCAAATTCCTACCTGATATTGATGAACTTACTGATGTATTCAAGAATAATACTGCTCTTTGGGATCAGATCATGGCATCTCTTACTGATGAGGAGATCGAACAGATCTTGTCCTTCACTGGCGGCACTATTACGAATACTGATCCCAGTATTTATGATAATACTGTTCCCGTTAGATCTGTCATGCTCGAGCTTATTAGAGAGAAGTTCATTATGGCTGCTAACGTTGATACTACTGGGCCCTTTGCTTATGACTACGTTGATGTCGATACGACTGCAATCGAAGGCAAGGATAGTGGTGGTAACTCGCTGCTTATGGCTGGAGATTCCAACCGTACTGATAATATCGATGGAGTCAAGAGGCAGTGGCCTTAAAAGAGGTGAAAACTTATGGCTACTAAGCTTACAAGACCTAATAATTTCGAGAGAGAACTCGATCAATTCTTTGCAAGAAGAACTTGTACCGATATCAATCGAGAGAAGTTTATTCCTTTTGCATTGAGAGACAATGCAAATAAACTTACAACCTGTTTGATGTTTAACTGTAACTGCCACTCTTATGAAGACCCTGTCAATATCGAGTGTGAGTATACTGGTGCAGTTATTCATCTTCCTGCATTTTGGGTTGAAGTTCCTAAAGAGCTTGCTATGACATATGTCCTTGGTATTATCGATTCCTTGTATGAGAGTACTTATACTCAGTGGGCTATCGATGGCAAGATCGGCCAGATTGGTGGTGGTGATGGCAATACCGGTAATTCTGGATGTGGTTGCGGCTGCACTGCTATGACTGGCTGGAATTAAGAATAAATAGAACGGGAGAACTATCTCCCGTTCTATTTATGTTTTATGAGTGAGAAAATTATCCTATTACTTCACCATTTATTATAATTACTCTCTTATAGTATTGAATTATACAAACACCTTGTTTTCCATTAGATCCATTGATTGCTGTACCACCGCCGCCTGCACCATAATTAGACCTTCCATATCCTCCGCCTCCTCCTCCAGAACTTTTTTCACCATCTGCTCCTTTTCCTCCATATCCTCCGCCTCCTCCTCCAGAAGACCCATATTTAGAGCAATCTATTCCATTACCTCCATTAGCTCCATATCCTCCGCCTCCTCCACCACCAGGCCCAGTCCACTGTCCATTTCCTGCAGCTCCTCCACATCCTCCATATCCTCCTCCTCCACCACCAGCACCATAGACCATATTATACCATCCATCTTCTCTATCCCAAGAATTTATGCAATTTACACTTCTTGCTCCACCAGCTCCAGAAGTAACTAAAATAGTCCCGTCTTCTATAGTTGTTGCTGCTATTGTTGTTCCTCTAGATCCATCTTCTGCATATGTAGTACCCCCAATAGCTCTTACAGATCCTCTTCCTCCAGCGCCTCCATACGTACCTCCAGTTCCACCAGATCTTCTGTTACTTTCACTCCAAGCACACCCTGCTCCACCTCCACCACCCCATTTTCCACCATTCCCACCAGCTCCAGGATATCCATATCCACATGTTCCGCCTCCACCACCGCCTCCTCCATAAGTACCATTGCCTCCACCCTGACTACTATATTTCTCTCCAACACCACCACCTCCAGTTCCTCCATCAGATCCACTTCCACCAGGGGCTGACAGATAGCTTCCAAATGAACTAGTCCCTCCAGCAGATCCACTTGTTCCACCACTTCCTATAACAACGCTGACAGAACTTCCAATAGGTATATTTGTAAATATGCCATTATTCATCCATCCGCCTCCACCACCACATCCACCATTTTCTCCTGCCCCACCACCAAATATTCTTATAGACATACCCTTATTTGTATCATAAGAAGGAACTCTATATGCTGCATTTGAAGTTAAAATATCTGTAGTTAATTTATATTCTACTTTTGCTCCGCCTCCAGATCCACCTTTTCTAATTATCAATGCTTCACCCATAAAAAAGAACACCACCTTCCTCAATTAGAGGAAGGTGTATAATCTCTTTGAGCGCTTAGGCGCCTTGTATGATTAAGACACCCTCCTCTACAACATAAATCTGACTGCAGGGGGGGGGTCCCGTAAAGTAAATATTTACTCATACAAGGCCCAAAAGAGTATTAAATCTTTTACTGATTAGTTGAATTTGAATAAAAAGAAATGAGAGAGGATAATAAATCCTCTCTCATAAAAGATTAACAGCTATAAAAAGATATCAGCACTCACCCTCAAGAACAAAACAAGATTCCAATTCGACAGTAGCAAATATTCCGCTTTCTTGCATTTTCTTTTTCATCATAGCTTTATATTCTTCACTATTCTTTTTACTATCGGCAGCGAATTTGTTAATAGCCTTATTCTGCTTATCAAGAGCTCCAGTTGCTTTATCGATATGAGCCTGAGATCTTTGTCTCATTCTTTCAAGCTCGCGAAGATTTTCAGTAAAATAACCCATATATCTTCAATTCCTTTCTTAAGAAGTATTTAATTAAATGTACTCATCAAAAAAAAAATGATGTTAAGTTGCATATTTATAGTAATTTATTAGTATTTTAACCATTATTTAATTGATTAAAGGTGGTGAGTTGTTTGGATAAGTCGCAAAAGATCCTTTTTTCGATTCCTGATTTTTTCTACGGTTATCAATTAGATATGTCACTTATCGGATTGATGAACGATGATAAAGAAGGAAAGAAGTTCTACGACGACGTTTGTATTGATTCCGTTTATGGATCATTTCCTGGATGCATTTGGAACTCTGGTCGGGCAGCTTGTGGATGGACTAACATCGAAAACATTGTGAACACTGTTGCTGCATTCAATAAACTAGGCATTTCGGTAAGACATACGTTTACCAATTCACAGATTACTGGAAGACACCTCTTCGACTATCAGTGCAACACTATTTTGCAAGCCACTGGTAAAGTTGTCGAAGGAGTCCAGAATGGTGTGAATATCAATCAGTCTATCCTGGCTGATTACATCGCTAAGAACTATCCTGAATTCTATCTTATTTGGTCTACTACAATTGGAGCTAGATCTATTGAAGAAGTAAATAAGATGTCTTCTGATAGACTTACAGTTCTTTACTATGGTATGAATAATACCACAGCATTGACTGAACTTGAACATCCTGAGAATATTGAAGTCCTTGTTTCTGAAGCTTGTATAGAAAATTGCCCTAAACGGTCGGATCATTATGCAAGCATTGGAAAACTTCAATTACTTCAGCCTTCTGAGGAATTCAGATGCCCTTATGGTTGCGAGCAGTACTTCTATTATGACATGCCCGTAAAGCGTAATCATTATGTAAGTATTGATGATATTCGCAACACATATTTGCCGCTTGGTATTAACAAGTTTAAGATCGGTGGTAGACATGATTCTAAAGTCAATCTGATTGAGAATTATGTCAATTATCTTGTAAAGCCAGAGTATCGTGATGATATTCGTAATAAGCTTTTGAATATGAACCTGTGAACGAGAAACTAAAAATACATTTATGAAGGAGACTTGAATTATGGGTTATTGGCGTGATAATGATCGTCGTGGCGGTTACAGAGATAACCGTGGATATGATCGCAATAATGGCTACAACAATCGTGGTGGATATGATCGTTACGATGATCGCGGTTATGATAACCGTGGTTTTAATGATCGTCCTCAGTATGATAATCAGCAGCCTGTACAGACGTTTAAGTACAACGTTGGTGATCGACTGAAGCTGGTTGCTATGCCTGATACTCAGGTTAGCGTTCTGCGCTGCGGCCGTGAGCAGTATGAGTGCCGTTGCTATCCCACTCTGCAGACCGAGTGGTTCTATGAGCATGAGCTGGCTCCGCTTGATGAGTAATCATTAATTTTATCCAGAGAGGAATTTCCTCTCTGGATAATATTTTATTATAGCTGGTACAGACTAGTAAAATATACTCTTGAAAGGAGTACTTATGGAAATGAGAACTACCATAAATATTTCGTATATCTGCGATAAGTGTGGCAAAACTTTTAAAGATGATGATCAAGTATATGGATTCTTACATGGAGAAGAAATATATTATTTATGCAAAGACTGCTTTGATGAGTATATCAAACAGATATTCAAATCCATTGAGTTCTATAAGAAGAATAATACTAAAGTGAAAGTCTCTTGCAATCTTCATACTACATCTAAATCTATTCCAATTTGTTACATTACTCCATTGCATAGAGTGATGAATAGACCGGAGTCTTGTGCACTCGTCATTTCTGATAATATTCTCGATCTTACTGATGTGAATAGTTTGCTCGATATTGAGTATAAGATTAAAGAATATTTTGCTATTGAGAGTGGAAGTTTTGAAGAAGTAAAGAGTACTCTTAATGAAAAGCTTAATATTCTTAAAGCAAAACTTCAGGAAGCATGTAAAGCAAGTAATATCATAGATTCCTATACATCTGATACTACATCAAATATGCCTCCATACCAAATTAATAAGAAGGGACTCCTGTGAGTCCCTTCTTTACTTTATGCATCTCTGTATTTCTTGTCTATTTTATCAAAATCACTTGCAGTCTTTCTAGCAAAGGTATTTCTGATATCACCATTGCAGAAATCAAGAAGTGTTTTATCGAGTGCATTAGAGAAGAAATATCCCTGATCTTCCATATCAAGGAAAGCATCCATCATTTCTCTAACACCTTCAAGATCTCTCTTAACCTGAGCTCTCATCTTGGGATTCAAATTACCATTAAGTAATTCTTTCTCAAGCATATCATACTGGTTGTAAAGTCTTGCGATGGTATTAGGATGAGGATCAAAGATATTGGAGATTATCTTATCAGGAATTGTCATAAGATCGAAATATGCTCCAACAAAAGAATCTCTATAGATCTTATCAGCAATCATACCATTGCTTGCTCTCTTCATCTTCTGGAATGCAGAAGCAAGTTCAGGACCATATCCATATGCAGAAGAGAAGGCGTCTGCTATACTCTCATCTCTATACTTCAGAGGAATGAAAGATAACAGAGAGCCATAGAGATTCTGGAGAACAGTCTGAGGAATTCTCGAAAGAACAGCCACAGGGTTCATAAGCATACTGAAATTTGACATGAATCTCAAAGCAGTATAGCCAATTCCAGCAATAGTCATTACAATATTCTTAAACCCATAGTATGCATTCACAACACCAGGATTATCAGATCTTATTCTCTGAATTAGATGAGAATATTTATCTCTCAGAGGGCCATGAAGAGTTACAGTGATAGGATTAAAAATCCAAAGAAGAATATTGCTTACATTTCTGATAGTTCTGTTATCAGGAGAAAGAGCACTCTGGAAGTTATGGCCAATTTCATGCATGATAATAGCTGTAATTTCTCCATCGGAATAGTCAAAGGAGAATAAAAGACCTTTTGTAATTGTAATAAATACATAAGCCTTTGCTTCCTTCTTAAACTTTACTCCAGAAGAAGAAGTAGTAATCAGCTTATCAGAACCGCCAAGATCAGTCAGAGAAATAGGAATGGTACAAGCATTCTGAAGGCCAGTCATATCAACTGTAATTTGGCATCCTTCAAAGCCAAATGCTTTGCAGAAAAGCTCTTCAAGCTCCTCTCTCTCTTTAGCTGAGTTCACCTTACTAGGATTAGAGCTGTATTTTTGTCTAATCTCTCCGATTTTCTTTTCAATTTCAAGCATATCTGGGGTCTTACCATAGTAAGTCTCATCCAGCATCTGCAAATACAAATTATTATTTTCCATATAATTCCTCCGTCTCTACGATACAATTACTATGATGTGCCTTGGTTGTAGCTTATAAAACCCTAAACCAAATAATAAAATACTATTATAAGGGGTGAATTTTCTTGGATAACCGATACAGAAAGAAACCTGTAGTTATTAATGCATGGCAGTTTACCTTAGACAATTATAATGAAGGCCTTCCTGATTTTATCCAGGAGGCAATTGATAAGAATAGCCAACTGATCAAACTATGGACTTATGATGGCCACTCAAAATGTAGTGGAATTATTAAGACATTAGAAGGAGATCACTTTGTATCCGATGGAGATTGGATTATTCAGGGAGTAAATGGAGAGTTCTATCCCTGTAAGCCTGATATCTTCCAAAAGACTTATGAGAAAGTAGAGGAATAAAAACATGTCTGAGCATCTGAATATTGATCAGAAAGAGCTTAAGAACTATAAGCTCAATAACCTCCCTCCCTATCAGTATAGACCTAATCCTGTAGCAAACCATACTCAGGATTGGACTATCACCCGTGTATCCGTAATCATCCCCGCATTCAATGCATTCGATACAATTTCTCAGACTCTTATGAGTATCGCTATGCAGGAAGACATCGATGAGATTGAGACTATTATCGTTGATGATCATTCTACTGAAGGTACTTATGATGAGATCTGTGCAATGTTCTCCCAGTTCATGAAGATTAAACTTATCAGACTTGAAAAGGGCCTTGGTCCTGGTGGAGCTCGTCAGGTAGGTTTTGATCATGCAGTAGGCCAGATGGTTACTGCTATCGATGCAGATGACTGTTTCTGCCGTCCTGATGCTATTTCTCAAATGCTTCGTTGTATGATTGAGAAAGATCAGGATGTTGTAGTAGCTCAATTCCTTGAACAGAATGAACAGGGTTGGCTCCATGTTCATAACTGTGAGATGGTCTGGGTCTTCGCGCATGCATACTCTAAGGCATTCTTGGAGAAATACTCTATTAGAATGAATATCTCTCATTCTAATGAAGATACTGGTTTCAATAGATTGGTTGCTGGTTGTACTAATCGTATTTGGTTCCTCGGTGACTATTCTGGTCTCTATATGTGGAGACATAAGAATACTTCTATCACCAGATTCAACAATGGTATGTATGGTGGTGGCAGCGGTGAGACTGGTTGGTTAGCGAACATGATGTGGCAGATCGACCATCTGAAGAGAAGATATATCAATAGCAATTATATCATGAGAGAGATCATGATGACTATGTTTAATTGCTATTGGTTCTATATCCAGAATCAGTATCAGTGGCCTTTGCAGTCTGATAAGGAACTCAATCGTATGAGATTCTTCTATTGGAACTACTATGTGCCTATTAAGGATAAGATCGAGCCTGATGTTTTCAAGCAGCTCTATATCGAGTCCGCCAATGGTCGTAATTTGGAGCAGCAGGGCTGCATTCCCAAGATGACCATCTATCAGTTCTTGGACAAGTTGGCTGAAGAGCAGTATCAGATTCGTCCTGAAGATGATGTTGATGGTTCTGAGCCTATTCATGAAATGTATGAAGATACCCCTGCTGATACTCCTGTGGAAGTTACTGATTACACCAATAATATCCGTATCTTCTTTAAGAATAGAAATAATAATACTAATCTGGCCCGTATGGATAATATGGACAGAGAGGTTAAGAAAGAACAGGTTTCCTTCAAGGATCTTAGAACTGTAAAGAGTGATAAGAAGTATGATGAAAATGGAAAGCTGATTCTTGGAGATTACAAAGTATCTGCTGCCAAAGTAGACAATTGTGTAGGTGCTATCAAAGCATACAATGGAGGAGATATTTATGAGTCTGGATCTTAAGGTTAAGTACTTTTCTCCTCTTGACGTGAAACTTGAATATGTCGATGGAAAATCTGATTGGATTGATCTCAGATCTGCTGTTGATGTAGAACTTGCTACTGGAGATTTTATGCTCATTCCTCTTGGAATTGCTATGGAAATTCCTATTGGTTATGAAGCACATATTGTTCCTCGTTCCAGCACGTTTAAGAATTATGGAATTCTTCAGACTAATGGAATTGGGATTATTGATGAATCCTATTCTGGAGATAACGATCAATGGATGATGCCTGTCTTTGCAACTAGACCTACAAAGATTTGCAAAGGTGATCGTATCTGCCAGTTTAGGCTTTTCAAACATCAGCCTGAATTAGAATTTACTGCAGTTGATCATCTTGATGGTCCTGACCGTGGTGGATTTGGTTCTACTGGTAAACAATAAAAAATAAAGAGAGGGAGATAATTCTCCCTCTCTTATTCATTCTTCTACAAAGAAGTTCACCTTGCATCCTCTGCAGTAGCCAGAGAACTGCAATTTCATGATTGTACCATCATTAAGATGCTCCATTTTTGCATCAAGCATGGTTACATTATTATGCATAACATCAGGAATGCAAATAACTTTCTTTGCCTTGTTCTTTGACACTCTGATTGCATAAACTGTAATCAACTGGTTAAATGGATTAGGTCGATTATTGAGAAAATCTTGTACGTATTCTTCCATTGTCTTATTTCCAAATTCTGCAGACCCCAAACGCCATTCATCTGTAGGGATCATATTTTCCTTAATTATTACTTCTAATTCTTTCATAATATTTCTTTACTTCCTCCATACATTTAGTCATAAACATATTCTCTTCGAAATGTGTCGGATAAACTATATTTTCTGATGGATGCTCATTCTTATCTCTGAAATAAATATCAATTAATGATTTCATTATTAACTTTTCTTTTGTAGAAAGAATGCGCATGATAAATCTATAGCCTTCCATATCAGCTCCAGCTTCAGATGGATCATTATAAACATCCTGAGATATATAATGCCCAACTTCATGAGCAAATATACTCCATTTACATTCTTTGCAGAGAGGAATATCATCTCTCAAATAAATTACTGCTCCAGAAATACGGCCAGTATTTTTATCAGAAAGATAAGAGATATATCCAACTGAATCATTTCCATTTGGTCTTGTAAATTCTCCTGATGTAGATACAGGGATATTTGCCATATCACAGAAGTAGTATAAAGACTTTATGATATTAGTCTTTATCTTTTCTGCCTTCTTATCCCTTATCTTATCGAGAAAGGTAAAGGATAACAAGATAATTACAATAATGATAGTCATTAAACCAGTTACTGCAATTATAAATAATAGTGTATATTTAGCAATTTCTTCCATTCTAATTCTCCTTTGTTAGTTTTAATATTTTGTGGCAGGCTTACTATAAATATATTATATAATCCAAATTTCATAGATGGACATGTAAATAAATCTATAAAGGAGGTATACATATGAGAAAATATACTCATCCTATGTATAGCTATGTGACTGTTGTAGAAATTCCTTGGTCTGAAGTTGATAAGCTTGACCTATGTATCTGCAAACAGCCTAAAGAACAGCTTGGAGATTTCTATAAGAGACAGGAGAGAAAACCTGACGTTCTTATTAATGCTGGTTTCTTCTCTATGTCTACCGGAGATACCTGCTTCAATATGATCGATGATGGTACTGTTTACAGTTCCAATCAGAAGTATCGTTGTGGCTTCGGTATTGATAAAGACCATAAGAAGTTTATGTATGGCTCTCTTGACTCTATGAGTGGGAAGTTTGCAGACTTCTTAAGTGGTTATCCTGTGCTGATTGATAATGGAAAATCCTGTGCTCCTTGGACTTTCGCTACCGAGATCAACTACAGAGCCACTAGATCTATTGCTGCATACAACGATTATAATCTTTGCTTCTTCAGCATTGGTAAGCCTGGTCTTGCTTTTGATGCTATGGTAAAGATGATGCTGGACATCAAGATCAAGTATGCAATTAATATGGATGGTGGCGGATCTGCTCGTATGCTCATTGGTGGTGAGGTTGCCAACGTGCCTACCGAGGATAGAGCTGTTGACAGTGTAATGGCTGTTTATCTGACCGATGAAGCTCATAATAAGTATTTCAATGTCACCAGCAATTATTATACTTATACAGTTAAGTCTGGTGATTCTTGGTGGAAGATCGCTGCCAATGAACTTGGTAATGGCGCTCTTTATACTAAATTGAAGGCATACAATAATTGGGGCAATAAAACTCTTAATCCTGGTGATGTGATTAAGATTCCCAATGACAAGTTTCAAGAAAAGCCTAAGGAAAATACTATCCTCGATTGTACAGTCAAGTACAATAAGGCTAAGAACATTATTAGTTTCCTCGATCCTGATGGTAAAGAGATTCATACAATCCCTATCCCGTAAATAAAAGTACATAGAGGGCGCAGTTGCGCCCTCTATTTTCATTGTACTTTGGTCTGCACCGAGCAAGATTAATTACTTAATCTTGGTAGCAGACTTGGCATAGCCATCCTCGTCGTACTCAACCTCATAAGTGCCACCAGGGATGGACTGCTTCTGAGTAGTACCGGCGAACTCAGGCTTACGGCTCATGTCCAGCTCACGCTTAGCAGCGGGAGCCTCAACACGAGGGAAACCGCCAGGCAGCAGAGTAGGATCATCGCCAATGTTGTGCCAGACCTTGCCATTGTAGTAGATGTCGCACTGAGGAGCAGAACCGCCCTCCAGCTTGCCATCAACAACGTTGGCAACATCCATGGAACCGACACCGGAATCAACCAGAGCATTGCCCTTCTTGTTGGGGTTCAGGGAGATGCCAGCATCGATTTCCTTCAGCTGCTTGTTAGCCTCTTCAGTAGTGATCTCACCCTTGGACCACTTAGCCAGGATAGCATTGATGTCTTCACGCTTAGCCATGTGTTTAATCTCCTTTCGGAATTTTATTATTATCTGCAGGTCAGAAACCATACAAATTTTACTTAATGGTTCTTTATTTAAAAAATACAAGTCAATTATATATCATTACTTTGAATTAGAGAAGTAATAAACTTCTCAAATATATATTTATATTAAAAGGAGATTAAAATTATGAAAATTGAAACTATTAAAAAGCTTGCTGAATTATTTAGCAAGAAAAGCCCTGCTTATTCTATCACTTCTGATGGTAGAATAATGGCTGTATGTGAGCAACCTCTGTCTGATAAAGAGATCAAAGAGCTCGGTATTGGAAGATTTGATGCTTATCAGAATCTGAGTGATGTTCTTGTTCCATCTTCATATGCTGAGGCTATTTCTGATTTTCTTGATAGCATTGACATTGTACCTCCATATAAGAAACCGGAAGAGCTCAATACTCTCTCAAATGCTTTAGAAGTTTTCCGTGATGCTATATGTCATATCCAGTATCAAGCAATGATTGAATGGGGCAATAATTGTATTGAAACTGCCCCTGGAAATCCTGACGGGTCATTCAAGATCGACTAAAATAAAAGGAGTAATAAACTATGAATTCTAAGACTTATGAAAAATTAAAAGAAATGCTTGAGAAGAAATCCCCTAAATACACAGTTTCTTTTGATGGAAACATCATAGCAATGTCTGAGGATTTTATTACTGGGGATGAAGCAAAAGAGATCGGTATTGAAAGATTCGATGCATTTAAAGATTTCAATGCTGTGGTGATACCTGAAGATCAAGCAAAAATATTACTTGATGCTTTTGATGCAATTATTTATAACGATCTCGAAGGCTTTAGTTTCGAACAACTTGAAGCTATCGAAACACTCAGAAATTCTGTTCATCATGTTCAGTATCAGGCTATGTGTAACTGGATGCATGATTATATCAGAAATTCTTGATGGATCTTTCAAGATCGACTAAAAATAAGAAAGGGCTCCTTACAGCCCTTTCTTTTTTGTATCTTAGGCTAATTGCGAACTTATAAGTAAATTGTTAATTTAGGAGGTTATTCACTATGGGTAGTTTTACCAATAAGCAATACACCAATGTAGTGGATAGCTTGGTTAAGGCTAATGCCTCTAAGCTGGATAATCCATACTATAAATTTTCAGATAAGAAACCTACTAAAGTTAATTACTATAAGCAGAATAAGACCAAGTCTACACTTGATCCTGCATCTCAGCTCCAGTATGCTCATATCTCATCTCAATCTGCATTAGTCTTCAACAAGATTGAAGACTTTTTCCTTTATGGAATTGATAGAATCTCTGTTGAGTATGATGTTGGAGAGAATGGTACTGAAGCTGCTCCTATTAACGGAGATGCTTATGTGCTCCCCAATACTATTGAACCTCTTCCTGGAGACTTCTTCTCAATCTCTTATGTGAAGGAAGATCTTCTTTTTAAAGTTGATGATGTAACCCCTGATACTCTCGATACTGGAGCTAATATCTATAAGATTAGCTATCATCTTGAGTATACTAATTCCACATCTCAGATTGAAAATCAAGTTGATAAGACTTATAAATTCTTAGTTAATAACGTTGGTACAGAGTTTGCTGCTGTAATTTCTTCTACTGATTATGAATTGACTGAGAAACTTGAACAACTTACCTTTGATCTTGCCAATTGGTACAATGGTATTTTCTTCAAACCCAAAGTTCAGACATATATCTATAGATATGATGATTCTTGGAATTTTTATGATCCTTTCATGATTGAATTCATGAGAAGACATGATCTTATGTCTGGTGATGACTATTTCTATGTAGCTCATCAGACTAATCTGGAAGCTACATTCCCATTTGAGTATGCTAAGTCTCTTTTCCATTATATTGAAGAAAAAGACGCTGCTAAGATTGGGAATGGCATTATCTGCACTGCTGATCTGATTACTGATATTAATTCTCTTTTCACTTCTAGACTTGAGGATTATTATCAGATTAAGTATATTGACAACATGCCTTTCAAGACTAGAATCTCTATTCTAGATCAAGACGTAATTCAGCATATTCAGTTCAATAAGAAATATGATGATGGCGATAAGAAATCTATTTATAATATCCTTATCTCTTATATGAATGATGATGAAGGATATATTACAGACTCTATTATCAATAAGATTCATGATATGGAATTCTGTGATAGCAAGGAAATTTTCTATCTTATTCCTATCTATATCTATATCATCAAGTATTATATTAAGACTTCCATTATGGCAAAATCTTGATATAGGGAACAATACAGTAATCATAAAAGGAGGTATTCCTATGAATGACGTTGAGAAGATCTTCCATGAAGATCTTAATCGCAATATCTTCTCCGAAGCTGTCGCCGATGATCAGTTTGATTTTGTTGACTCTTTTGAACAGAGCGACGTAGATCCTGATGAGGATGACAATTCTGCAGAAAGTGAGGAATTTTAATCACAATGGATTATTTTAAGATCGTAAATGTAAATGCTCCAATTCCTGTAAAGACTACTACTCCTCCCATTTATGGAGTACGTACTGGAATCAAGATGACCTATAGCGATATTCTGAAGTGCTTATGCCGTCGTGCTACCATCTATCAGGTTCTTTCTGATGGCTCTACTGTTCAGCTGACGACTAAGAACTTCAGATATGATTTTGAGGCTGATCTCCAGGCTAAGAAGGCTGCTGAAGCAGTTGTTGAAAAGCCTGTTGAAAAGGATCCTAAAGAAGAGCCTCATATTGGCACTTATTCTAAGGCTGATAAGTACAAGGCTGTTGCTCAGAGTGAAGATGCTCAGGAAACTCCTGCTGCTGATGATGACGAGCAACCTACTGGTTCCATCGATGATATCGATATGCTTTCTGATATCGATGATGAGGATCATAGTGATGCTGATGAACCGGAAGAGCCTTCTGCTGAAGTTGAAGAGCAGGAACCTGTTAAGGAAGTTCCTACCAAGAAGCAGACCAAGACTAGAAAAAAGAATTCTAGCAAAAAATAAAAGAAGGGGTACAATGTACCCCTTCTTAATTTAATTATTAGGAAATAGAGCGTTCTCAATCCGCCCAAGACGAGTAGCCAGCATATCTTTAAAGCCCTCTGTCATCACACTCCGTGCGATAGTATCTGCAAGAACTTTACAAAGAATATCGGATTTATTTTTTGCAGCATAATCGATCATCTGATCCTGCAATTCTTTAATCTTCGAATCTTCAATATTCTTAGCTACAAGCTCTCTAAAGAACTGAGATGGAGTATTATAGTTGTAGCCAGTCTGAGAGAAGATAAGCTTATTCATCACACTGGGTTCACTCAGATACTTCTTGATAGCAGAAATAACCAACTCCTGCTTTGTTTCAGCATCAAGATTTTGAATGCCTTCAGTGATGAGAGCAGACATCTGCTCATCATTCAGCTCAACAGTTATATTCATTCTTCAGTTTCCTCCTCTTTATCAAGATAACCTTTCATATTCATATTGATATTTCCATCCATATACATACCGATAGTCCATTCATCACAATAGGACTCATCGTATTTTTGCATGGAAGTTTTGAACTTATAGATCTTTGCCATAAGTACAGCAATAGACTGAGCAGAGAAAGGAAGTCCATACTTATCAAGATCTGCTACTACATATTCACCTTCTTCTTTGAAGACACTATGGAACTTCATACCGAAGCATGAGAATTCACTTTTCGCAGAATTGTATGTTCCTTCAAGAATAGGTTCTCTCTCATTATGGGGATCATCAGTATCAATAAGATACATTTTATACATCTTAAATGATACATCCCATCCAGTGCTGCAAGTATACTCATTCATTGCCTTGATATAGTAGTACTCCTCAACATTAGAGCACTTAAGCATGAACATTTTCTTATTGTCTTTATTGACAGAGCTAGAATACACTCTAATACCATCTGCATAGTCAATTGTATTGAAGATATCGAGAGGATTCGATTTAATTTCTGCTAATCTATAAAGATTAACATCATTCCACTCATTAGCTACAATACAAATAATAGCTTTAATGAGCTGATATGACTTATCATTTCCAGGGATGCCCATATGATATAGAGTTGCAAAAGCGATATCAGTATGCCTAATCATATATGCAACTCCGAAAGGAGCAAACTTGAAGATGCAATCACAGATAGTTTTGATTACATCAGCCATATCATCATCTGAACTGCCAAAATAGACATAATCCATAGTGATAGGCTCAGATGCAGGATTATTATGCCCAAGAACTGTTCCAAGTTCAAGTTCATTGAAGTTGAATTCAACTTTATTCATATTTAATCCTCCCTTGCTGTTCTACGAGTGATCATTCTGACTGCTTTACGAAGTTCTTTCTTGACATCTTCCAAATCGCCAAAACAAGCAAGATCGATAATACTAGCAATCTTCTCCATATCATCCTCGGTAAATCCTCTTGTAGTAACAGCTGCAGTACCGATACGTACTCCAGAAGTTACAAAAGGACTACGAATCTCACCAGGAATGGTATTCTTATTCAAAGTAATACCAATTTCATCAAGACGATTCTGAAGCTCCTTACCAGTAATATTCTTATTGGTAAGATCGACAAGAATCAGATGATTATCGGTACCACCAGTAACAAGATCGAATCCATGCATCAGCAAAGCATTAGCCATAGCATGAGCATTGTTAACAACCTTGACTGCATATTCTTTGAACTCAGCAGTCATAGCTTCCTTGAAGCAAACAGCCTTACCAGCAATGATATGCTCAAGAGGACCACCCTGAGTACCAGGGAATACAGCAGAATCGATCTTCTTAGCAAACTCTTCTTTGCAGAGAATAAGACCACCACGAGGGCCACGAAGAGTCTTATGAGTAGTAGAAGTGACTACATCCGCATAAGGAACAGGGCTGGGATGAACGTTGGCTGCAACAAGTCCTGCAATATGAGCCATATCGACCATCATATATGCTCCCACTTCATCACAGATATCTCTAATGACCTCGAAATCAATGATACGAGGATAAGCAGAAGCACCGGCAAGAATCATCTTAGGATGAATCTTCTTAGCAGTATCTCTAAGCTGATCATAATCAATTCTCTGAGTCCTGGAATTCAGAGAATAATGAACAGGCTTAAAAATCTTACCAGAGATATTCACAGGAGAACCATGAGAAAGATGACCACCTTCAGAGAGCTCCATAGACATATAGGTATCTCCGGGTTCCATCAGTGCCATCATAGCAGCAAGGTTAGCATTAGCTCCACAATGAGGCTGAACGTTTGCATGCTCTGCATTGAAAAGTTTCTTAGCTCTATCAATAGCGAGTTGCTCAACCTCATCAATATACTGGCATCCACCATAATATCTATGACCAGGATAGCCTTCAGCATACTTATTGGTGAAGATAGTTCCCATTGCTTCCAGTACAGCATCAGAGACAAAGTTCTCTGATGCAATCAGTTCGATCGTATCATTCTGGCGGAAATTTTCTTTCAACCAAATATCGGCCAGTTCACGATCCTGAGTAGCCATAAATTCATAATCCATTTCTTTCATTCTCCTTTACAAAATTTGCATAACGGAATCTATAATATGGTCGCTTGTAACACCATAATCTTTCTCCCCAGGAAATGTATTTCTGTGAAGATAGATTGGAGTTCGATAAGGATTTAATACGGTACTGATCTTCTCAATTTCATAATTATCTACGTCATTATCTGCATAGATATGAAGTTCAAAGTTCATGAAGCCGTATTCTGTGATGAAAAACTTTACCAAATTGATATAAGACTTTCCACCAATTGCCGCATAAATAGAATTATTATAGTCATGGGCATTTGTATTAAATCTTACTCCAAGAATATCAAACGGCCCTTCTGCTATATTGATTCTGATATGCTGACTAGGATCTACAAATCCAGGAAGAATATAATACCTATAACTATTATCCTTCAAGTCATAAATATTATAATTCACATATCTTCCTTGAAGTCCTTGGAGGACCTCAGTCTTATCTACTAATCTTCTCATAATTAGATATGCATTATCTGCCGATAAGAATCCAAGGAAATATAGATCAAGTTGATCGCATACATCCTTATATCTTGTAAGCCTAGGCATATCATTATGATTCAGATAATCATAGAGATTTGGCACAATTTTAAATTCTGCTAAATCAGTGAGTTTCAGTCTAACTCCAAGACGATTATTAATGTATTCAAGTTTTTTCATCGTCCTAGAGTCCTCAGTTATCGTTAAATTGGGAATCCTCTTTCTATAAAAAGAGCTTCTATTCTGATTTATTAACGAGGATCCTTTGGCATTGTTTTTATTGCAAATATTGATCATATCTACATCATAACAGCCAAGATCCCTAAAGAATTTGCTATCCACTATACCTGAAGCATTACACTTAAAACAGTTGTAGAGAATAACTCCATCTCTTAAACCGATATACATATGACGAGAAGAAGGATCTCTAGAGTCACCACAAATGTGGCATCTCTTTATGATCTCTCTTCCACCTGAAGCAACTTTTGCTCCATAGTTTTGAATTAGAAATGTTTTCAAAGCTTCAAAAGCTTCATTAGTTTCCATACTTTATAACCTCCTTATTCAAGATTATAATATATAATCTTAAACAGTCTTAGGTCTGAAATAAAGTTCATAACCCAAAGGTTCTAAATATCTCATGATAGACTTCAGAGTAGGATTACCACCTTTTTCTGATTCAATATCTGAGATACATTGAGTAGACAAACCAGTCAAATCAGACAGTTCTTTCTGAGTTAATCTGGCTCTCCGTCTTAATTCAGATAATTCCATTCTTGTAAGCCGATTGGAAATAAATCTTTCAGCTTTTCCTTCTGGAGATAGATCTATAATTGGATCGAATAAAATTTTTTCATCCATATCTTATAACTCCGTTTTCTTAGAAAATTGACTGTAGTAGTTTAGTTTCACAGATAATCCTTTGAGAGTATCTATATAAGGATTTACTGTATACTTCTCCATTACTTGAATAGCTATTTTCATAGCAGCCAAATCATCTTTAGTAATAACTGGGCAATCCAATGGAGTTCTAATGACTACATTCTCTTCAAGAGAAGATTTTGTAAGCCATTTCTTATTAATTACAAAAGATTTAGTTACAAAAGAAGTTTTAGTAACAGGATAAACAATAGGAGATATAGGGGTTACCATATATCTCCCCCATCCAACTCTCTTAACAACTCTTACTTTACAAACCTGATACTCTTTCAGATTCAAATTGTTATTAATGTCTACAATGCAGATATCATTTTGTTTAAATTTCATTTTACCTTCTCCTATTCATATAAGATCCAAAAACAAAATTAAATACGATAGCATTTATCATCATAAATATGATATGAATTAGTATAGCCAAGATACTGAATTCTTGAAAATAATGATATCCACTAACGATATAGATGATCTGAGTGATGATAGTAAACAATGCATCTATTCCAACAGATATGGATTTCATTCTATCATTAGTGGAATTTTCAAGAGTATAAAGAGCCATGGTATGATTTAATAAAAATGCAATAGTAACTGATATAGGATAAAATTTATCAGGCCAAAATATTAAAAGAGCCAAAGGTATTATGACCTGTAAAAAGATGATGTCTTTATTTTTCATAGTAAATCTCCCTTATAATAGATTAAATATCTGTTTTAGGCGATATAAAATACTAAAAAAGAAAGGGAGTAGTTAAACTCCCTTTCTTTTTTGAAAACGCTTCATTGTCGGGATATGCCATTCCTTAGCATTATGATACACACACAGCACTACTGCATGATGCCATGATCATCCATTGTATAGCCTTTCATATCCGCGTACAACCTCAGTAATCCACACATATCCGCAGCAAGGACAGGCTGATCCTTGAAGTTCATTTCCATCACATCACAGCTCAGAGTATAACTAAACCTATTCGTGCTCATCCTTATCTAAGCTACACTTTCTTATTGCTATGGAATGCAACGCTTATCCGTCACTCGGCGCTACTCAGTATAGTCCAAAAGGGCTATTCCGTTCCGCCGCCTCTCCTAGTAGTACTCATCCTTATCTAAGACACACTTTCTTATGACGATGAAATGCCTTGCTTATCCGTCGCTCGGTGTGATTCAGTTTAGTAGAGATAAGCTATTCCGCCGCTTCTCATAGTATTGCTCTTCCCTCGCATTATTTAGTAAGGCTATTCCCTCGTGTTACTTAGTACAGACTTGGTTTGGCTATTCCCCCGTAACGTTTAGTCCAGAAGAGCTGGTCCATTGCAAGACACATTTTAGCTCTTCTTTTCTTATCCATTTACTTGCATCTAGATACCAGTTCAGGACTTGCCCATCCAATGAATCACGCATCATCACACGTAATTTGTAAGCATCTCCATTTCACTATTGAGTTATTCTTTACTTACCTTGCTTATCCGTTGTAGATCTGCGTCTTTCCTGATCACACTCATCCATCACATTGCCAAAACTGGCTAGGACGTTACTGATCCATTACAGCTAAATGAGCTTCATAGCCTCACTTTTCCATAGATAGACACATCGGGGCCAATCAGCACAATACTCATCCAAATCTGTTCCATAGATATCTATTTAAATTTTGACTCAACGTCTAGTAGATCTGCAATACCCCGTATTGCCTATCCATTTCATTACTTTTCTCGCCAAATTTAATTGGCACGTTATTAATTTATGGATTAGGCTTCTGCAGCAATATGCCGCTCGAGATATTCAATCTGAGAGATCTCAAAATCGATATACTTACGAGCAAACAGCTTTGCTTCAGGGCCATCAGGAAGAATTGCTTCCAATTCTTCGAGAGGTACATCCCTGTCAAATAGTGCAGACTGAGCAGCATTATATGCAGCCATATCAATACTGCTACCATCGTGATAGATAATTCTAGCACAATGGTCACCCATGAGAATATACCTCTCTGTAACAGAGAATGTATACACTACACCATAGGTAGGGAGTTCTTTGATCAGATTAATATTCTGCATTTTCAGCAGATAATCCAATCCAAATGCCATAAAGGCATTTATCAAAGCCGTACCCTTATTACGGCTGATGAATTCAAGAGTTCTATTGAACTCTTCTTCGGTATATGTGAGCCTCAGCCCACACGTATCGAGGCCAGGAACATCAGCAAAGAATAGAGCAATATAATCATCATACTTTGCGATGATGCCATGCTTGAAATACTTGGCTGATGTTGCAGAGATCTTCTTGATCTCCTCTTGATAGATCCCATCAGGATCTAGTTCTTCATTGCTCAAAGATCTATAAATAAGATCTTTGAAGAACGGAATCATCCTGGTCCCAATTTGGTATGCTTTATGAGGAGCATACCTGTCGCTTCTTCTATGGGATCCTCCATAACCTCTTTCAACGAGGCATGAATTCTTAAATTCTTCGACTACGTTGCGCATATACATTCTCCTTTTATATTCAATTTGTATCTAGAGCCGTCTTTATCTTCTAATCTCTATATACCCTCTAGATCATATATGGAGATTTTATCACCGCCTAAGATTTATTATCCATTGTATCACACTCCTCAATACCACAAATTTAGTAAATCATAGGCATCACCTCAGATTTGTGAGGTCTAGCATCAAGGTCTAGCCATCTTGATGCCACATATATAATATCTAATTCAATACAATTAGAATTACAAAAAAGAGAGAGTGGGGATTTCTCCCCACTCTCTTACTTATGTATAACAGAATGACTTAAATCATACTGACATACATAAGCACTTCTTCAGAAGCAATTTCGGAAGTGACTGTAATAGGCTTGCCATCAATATCAGGATCCTGATAATCGATATACTCGAAATCAGAACTGAGCATTGCAGCAATGATAGACAAGATCTGCTTTTCAATCTTATCATTCTTATACTTGTTACGAATAGCCTCATAGAGCTCACTATTCTCAAGCTTAGTCATTTCCTTCTTATTAACACTCTTTCTAGTAGCCAGTCTAATAACCTTAGAAGATACAATAGAACCAAGAAGGTACATACCATTCTCTTCAAGGATTCTTCTAGCTGAAAGAATAAGAGTAATATAGTCATCCAAATTAATGCAATTTACAACCTGAGTATCTTGGAAATACTTATAGAACAGGTTGAAGACAAGCATCTTCTGAAGACTATTAATCTTAACCTGACCCCCATCAGCAAGTCTTCTCTTGAAGAATTTTATTTCATCTTCTTCAAAAGGACCATACTTCTGACGGATAATGGTCATAGCTTCTCTAGCAGAGATCTCTGTCTGCATCATCAGAGAAGAGTCTGCTTTAGTTGTATAGCTCTCAAATTTATCGAATTCTGAATTCATCGCTTCTACCTCATATCTCTATGAGGGCTAGACTATATCTTAGCCGGTGGCCTTACCCACTACGGCCCCACCCACTTCAGCTCCATCATTGCGGTGAAGCTTACTCTACTCTCTTCTAGTTATTCTTGCCAGTGGTTCGAATAACCAGGATTTCGTTAGTCGTTGAACTTTCAGGCTGTGCTCGTGCCTTCTTTTTATTAACTTCCAAAAGATAAATTATGTCACATGTGGTTTGTAGGAATGAGTTTTGTTCGTTTTAAATCAGTCTGGTATTGGATGTTGGTCTTGCACCAACCAATGTCCTTACAGATATCCAACATATTTCCTCCACGATTGTGCACAGCACATCTGCTTAGCTGCTGATTATCTCTATAATTGTGCTACAGGGTTTCCCCAAATTGATATCAAATACTGGCCTTGCACCAGTCTAGTCCTAAACGATATTCGATATATTCACATCACACATCTCTTGTATTCTTTCTGGCTTTCGCCACCTTCACGTACGCAACAAATTGCCCCGTTGTGGAACAAGAGCTCTTCAAGATTTCCCAGCAATTCAAGTGGTTTACTATCCCATTGTTTCCAATAGGTGGGACTTGAACTATCTCTAGTTAATCCTCATCTCTCTTACTACTAGACAGAGAGACAAATGCATATTCATATTCGATATTGGTAATTTGGTAGCCGGTATTTCTTAATATACTGGAATAATTATAATGCACAAGATTCTTAGAAAAGTCATACTTGCATATGATATTAATAAGAATATTCTGCACACATTGTATAGAATGAGTGACCGGATCTATACCCCGGATGTCCTGCTTATTCCAGATAATCTGATTCTGTTTGACATGACGAACTACATTGGAATATGCAGTCTCATATAGTTTGCCGTAAATGTCAATATCAGGATTATCAATTAGTTTATCATATATTTCAAATAGAAAATCGTTAGTATTCTGGATCTTTCTAGCATACATGAAATGACAAAGCAAAGGAATAATCTGATTCATCTGAACTGAGATTTTCATAAGCAGCATTGCATGCGTGTTATTATACTGCAAAGAAGAACTAGTACGAGATTTATAATTCAGATTGAGAGTATAATTCTCGCTAGTCATCTGCGTAGTAAGATATTCCAGAGGGCCTCTTACAATATACTTCATAATATCGAAGAAGAACATGTCTTTATTGTAAGTGGGTTCATAATCGATCATATACTTGATCTTGCAATACGTTGAGAATAATAATCTATCAGTATCATAGAACTTTTCGAAATAATTCAGATACTGAACGATATGCTCTCGCATTGCAGGAGAGTTATAAGAACGCTTTGTACTGAGTACAAAAGCATCAAGGTTCATATTCTGCTCGGCTCCAAAATATTCAGAGACATTTGCAACAATGATACCTTTAGTTGTTTTGAAGATCATATCCTCAGGTGCTGGTATCCATTCATCTGCATGAACAAATTCCTGAGGATCAATTTCTACGATAGGGTTAATGCCTTCTTTTGCTGTGGAATTACTCATAATCTTTACCCCCTAGACGTTTCTATAAAAATAATATATAATTTACTTTTTATTTATTTTACGGACGAGACTATTCTTCCTAGAAGAACCAGAGATGGGTTTAATAGGAGTCTTAGGGGTTATTACATGGACTCCAGAAGTTCGCTTAACAGTAGTATTTCTCTGCTGAGTATTAGCAGCCTGCTTATTAAGCTCTTTCTTTCTTTCTCTAGCCTTCTTCTTTGCAGCCTCAATACCAAGTCTCTGTCTATCAGCAACCTTCTTATCAGAAGGCTCAATAGCATCAATAAGAGTTCTCAGTCTGAAAGGCTCAGCATATTGCTTCCAATAAGTCTTATTAAAAAGACTTCTGGATTTCATATGTAAGAAACAGAAGTATAGACTCTTCACATATCCAGGAATTTCGTAAGGGTTTCTTTCAGTAGGTCTAGACTTCAAAGCGGTCTTTGAAGCTCTAGGCTTTAACTCATTTATGAACAAATCATTTTTGGAGAATACATATTCATAGGTGAACACAAAAGCTGGATCATTCGAGAAGAACTTTACACCATAATTATGGAGATCATTCTCTGTAGCATTAGTTCCATCTATAGGATAGAACTTGATTACTACATCGTAGTAGAATTTCTCTACAACTTCAGAAGGAACTCTCATATGTATATAGTAGATATCATTCTTCTTATCATAATACATCTTTGTGGTAAAAGAACCATTCTCTCTTAAGAGAACAGCTCCATATTTCTTTGTGTATAATTCTTTATACATATCACGCTGGGAAAAGACAGCACTTTTCTTTCCCAGTGGATTGTCGATATATTGCTGAAATGTCATATCCACTAGAAATTACCACCTTACATCGAATTTAACATTGTTATTTCATTGTTGAGGATATGTTAAAACTTACAATTTCATGGTAAAAAGTTACAAAAAATAATGGGATATTACCATCCCATTATTCTTCTGGCATCAGCCAAGTACTAAGTTAATACTTGGCTAACACCATATTAATCTTCTGATCATTGGACTCAAGTACCTGGCGATACTGATATCCATACAGAAGACTGAAGAGATGAGCTTTTGATCTATCGAAGAAGATCTTGGAGTTGATACTCATTTCTTCATAAAACCGTGAAGTGCCATTCTGATTAGAAAGCAATTCAGCGGCTTTTCTAATGTTGTCCTTATGGACAATCATCAGTGAAGACCTCCTTTCATTTACGCTAAAGAGCTATAAATATAATCGGGAGGGCACCATTAATGAGGTGAGAGTAGGATCTCACCTCATTAACTTTAGTATACAAGGTAATTTATATACTACTGCATTATTATAATATATAATTAAATGCTTTAGTTATTACGGTTCTTAGGAAAAATAAAAGAGGGAGCTAAACGCTCCCTCTTTATTCAGTCTTCTTTGTAATCCATATCCATACGTATTGTACGTATGACCTTGTAATTTAAGGTCAAACAATCGACCGTTTGTCCTCCAATAGGATTACTAACCGAGACTTCTGTATAGAAAGCCTCAGGTATGATTCTCTTATAATCATACCTAGCTGCTTTCAGCAGAGAAACTTGATCAGTGATATCCATGTAGCATATATCCCCTAAAATTTCCTTAAGAATTCTCTCAGGTATGTACAGATACTTACGGTCATAGTAGACTGCATTATCTGCTGCTGTAAAATCATTTACAGCTCCTTTTGTCTTTTTTAGAAGGACATCTTTCTCATCCAAGATTGTTAAGATGCCTTCAATTATATCAAGGACAGCCTCCTTATCCTCAATATTTTTGCACTGCAGTGCTTGATAAACATGGTACCTCATTTGTGTCATTCCCCTTATGTCATATAAATTAGCTAGTTGTGGCTCTAGCTTCACAATTATATTATATAATTATATATTTCTGATATTTCAAAGAGATATAGAAACATATAAATAAATCCGAAGTCTTCAGCGGATTGTTTTCTTTGCTCATTTTCTTTTACTCCTTTACAAATCATGGGTACTGTGCTGGCTGGGCACAGTACCCACCCCTAATTTGATCAAGGAATAATTTTCCAATCATCATGTGTTACATCACTGTGAGAAGGAATGTAATCCATAACAGTATGCATTATGGAGTCATTCGCCTTAGAAGTTTTACAAAGAGAAAACTTCTGCTCATCTTTGTACTTGATATATGTATCAATCCAGCTTTCTCTAGCAGCTTTCTTATCAGTATCATCTCTAAGAATTCTGATAGCGTCTAAGTAGTTCATCTCTTCTTTCCTCCGGAATTTCTTCGATGATTAACATCCCAGGTCCATTACCATGACCTGTAACTCTATATCCTAATGCAGCAAGCATCTTTACAATTGTCTTAGGCTTAGGATTAACTTTGCCATTTTCGTAGAAGCTAATGCATTGCTGAGTGACTTTTGCAGTTTTAGATAATTCTACTTGTCCAATTCCAAGTTCTTTTCTCTTGGCTTTGATAAAAGCAGAAATATCAGATACGCAAATCTCTTCTTTATTCAATTACTTCTACCTCCCAATCTTCAGCAACCAGGTCTTCATTCATAGGGATGTATAGAGTCTTTACATAGGGATCGCTAAATGCATACTTCATATACAAAACTACTTCTACTTTATTGGTATGACTATTATATTCACGCTTAATATATGACTTATCCCAGCCAGACCTCTTAGCTCTGACAGAGACTGAGCTTAAAATAATATTCAGCATAGTATAAAAAGCCATTTATAGTCAACTCCTTTTGAATAATTCAATTATTAAACTGTTTCGACAAAAAATAATAAGTAAGCCAAACGGCTTACTTATTATTATTATTCTATTATTTATTGACAACTCCTGTGCCACCATTTCCACAATATCCGGCACCAACTAATGTTACAGTTCCTTCTCCTCCATAGCAGTTGCCGACATATTTACATGTCAGGACTCCATCTCCATATAATGGCCCAACACCGCCATTGCCTCCACCTGTATTTTTCCCAGTCATAAAGAGTTCGAGATCTCTAAGGAATCCATTCTCCATACAACTTTCAAAATACCCAACATCGGTTGTTAACTTAGATCCATCTAAACAATGATAAGATGAATTCGTATGCAATGGATCCAATTTTCGTTCTATATAGAATTCTTTAATTTCTTCAAATGATAATTTCTTTTCTTCCATAGTTATCACTCTCCTTTAATATGATGATAAATGGATATTTAAAAGCTAGCTGGAACCATATTCCAGCTAGCAATACATTTAAAACACAGGAGAAGAAGTCTTCTTCTTATCCTCATCAAGTGTTCTAGTAAGACAGTACATGGCAAGAGATGCTTCTTTTTCAGAAGTTCTAACACCCTTGCCATCCAGTCCTAAGAGGTTTCTTCTAGAATTGATAATCTTAATCAATTCAGCATTAGCCTCATCACTATAAACACCTTTAACGGTTACCTGATCGCCATCATAATCCAATCCCATCCATATACTTTCGTATATAGCCTGACTATATCTTCACTCTTATCGAGTGCCTCCCGTTTCGGATTTCTCCTACTCTACTCAGTTCACTTCATAGTGCTTTTCGATAGTCGATGAACTTTATTCTATATCACCTTCTTTCAAAATAGAATCTTAGCTGCTGATTGCCCAATCTCTATGATTTTTAAGCATTCACGCACATCTTTGCAGATCACGTTGTAGCTCATAGAGCTCTATAGGGGTTTCCAGACAATTAGAGAGGTTTTGTTTTACATCGGAAGCAATTATTGATGGTTTACCACCGATGCCATTAAGCATGAGGTTACTCACATTAAGAGAGTCCACAAACTTATTGGAGGTATCTTTACCAATATCTTCTTGGCGAATCTTCGGATACTTAGGATAGAATGTATCATTAAGCACCATAGGCTCAGTTTCTACTGTACTACTTACCTTAACTCTAGAGGGGAACTGGTTGAAATAAGAGTCGATAGGATATCTTGTAATAAGCACACAACGATCTTTAACAGATTCGATTGCAGCCATATAGAAGATATCACACCAGGTCATATCTCTCTTCAAGAAAGGAGTATTAGGTCTCTGCTTAAGTTCTTCCATGGTTACGTTGTAACCCTTAAACTTAAGCCTTGTAGTGATTCCTTCTACAGTAGGAACTTCAATTGGAATAAATCTATTAGAGAAACCAGTTAAGAATCTTTCAATTTCTTTTCTGATTCTCTCATCAGAGAATTCACTCTGATAATCTTTAGGGTGTAGATATCTGACTTCACCAGACTTCTTACCAACTGTAGGAATTACAGAGTTAGAGCTAAACTCATTCTCTAGAATTCTTCTTGCATTAAAAATAATGAATGGGAAGAAGTTTGCAAGTGTAGATGCCAAAGGCACTACACAATAGTCAATATCTGCATCTACATCATCTACCGTTTCAACTTTAAGTTGAGGGGCAGTAATAACTAGACGAGAAGCATAGTCTGTAGTCTTAGACATAACAGACCTACGCAGAACACCAAATTTACCAGGAATCTGTCCAGAGACCTCATCAGTACCAACTTGTGTACCAGAACCAAACCAGTCATAGATCTGAACAAGAGTTTCCTGAATTCTACCTCTATTAGCAGAGGAAAGATTCAATCCATAACTAGAAGATTCTCTGAGTGCCTTGACAGAAATGATAAGAGATCTATAGAGAGCATTAATCTGATCTACAGTAACTTTGCCCTGATCAGTATTAATATCTCTATAGTATGCAGGGATGACAATCATCTTACTAATGAAAAATTCAGGCTGTCCAATATACTTCTGAATGAAATCAATATTCATATCACGTTTATTAGACTCAGTTCTTCTGAATTTATATTCTTTAATATGCTTCTTCAAGAACTGAATGCCATTCTCTCCATTCTCATTCTCTTGGAGTTCTCCATTAGCATTAATGATATAATTCTTAACGCCATGGACACAAAGTTTCACATCAGGATCAACTTTGCACCAGAGTTTATAGATGAGAGGATTGATGAACTCTTCATGAAGATCAATATATGCAAATGTATTAGCTCGTTGATATTGAGTAATACCAAAAATTTCATTTGACCATAATCCATCACTTGTCGGAACACCTCTGCGAACGAAAGCAACTGGATTAGTGATCTCTTTAAGATCATTTACTTTTACCAGTTTATCAGGATCAATAAGATCTACTCGAAGATGTCGTTCCGCAGTTTCGACTTGTTTATTAATATTTGGCATATAATCACCTCTTAATTCTATGTGGCAAAAGCAAAAAAGAAAAGGGCGGAGTTAATCCGCCCTTTATCTTATAAGTCATAAAGTTTGAACGTGTATCCTTTTAAGAATTTATTAAACTTGAAATCCTTGCATCCCTTCCAACCCAGATCCAATACATCATCTATACTATAGCACGGAATAAAAGTTGCAAATACATGCGTCATCACTTTTTCATCAGAAGCAAGCTTAGCTTTAAGAGTTTCAATATCGGTGATTTTTTCATCGCCGGATTTAAGCGATAGACAGCTTATCATTAAATATCTATCATCTTTACAAGTATTAAATTCAGTTGCAGTTCCTGCAATGTATTTTTTATCATGTCCAATTTCTCGTACTAAATACTTTGCACCCATAGCTGTTTTTAGCAAATATTCTCTAGTCTCATCATTCATTTTGATTTCTCCTTTATCTTATAAGTCATAAAGTTTGAATGTGTATCCTTTTAAGAATTTATTAAACTTGAAATCTTTGCATCCCATCCAACCAAAATCAAATAATTCATCTAGACTATAGCATGGAATAAAAGTTGCAAATACATGAGCCATCACTTTTTCATCAGAAGCAAGTTTGGCTTTAAGCACTTCGATATCAATTATTTCTTCACCAGAGGATTTAAATGATAAACAGCTTAAAATTAAGTGTCTATCATAGTTACAAGTACGAATTTCAGTTGCAATTCCGGTAATGCGTTTTTCATTATGGCCAGATTCTCGTACTAAAAATTCTACATCCATAACTTTTTTCAGTAAATATTCTCTAATATCATCAGTCATTCTAATTTCTCCTTTATAAATTATTTATTCAGAAGTCTTGTACTTCATACTAATATAATATCTATTTGAAAAATCTTTATAAGATAAAAAGAGCCGCCCTTAGCAGGCGGCTCTAATTGACGTATGAATAGATGCAGCAGAACGAGACATCTCAACAATATATGGAGTTCCATATACAGAGAAATCAAGACCATTCATAGCATCAATAAGCTTAATGGCATCATCCTCTGATTCCATAAGAATCATGAATGAAATGGGCATTTTACCATCAGCACAAATCTCAATATCTTGTCGATTTCCCACCATATGATATAATACCATAAGCTCATCGAAACAATGAGTTACGATACTAGGAATATCATCGGAGGAAATCGACTTTACAAAATCATCGGTTTTATTCATTACAAACCCTCCTCCAATAAATCAGCTAGTTCACCAGTGTCAATATTTGAAGGAAGTGATGGCTCGGAATTCTTAAATATATTACCTTCGCTTTTCTTTTCATCATCAGCTTGGGCTTTCATTGCTTTAGAAGCTTTAGCCAGAGCAGCAGGAGAAAGAGGACGATCAAAGGAAGTGGGAAGTTTCTTGCGAGACTGTTGCCTTGCCTTCTCTTCTTCCTCTTTTTTCTTTTTCTCTTGTTCCTCTTTCTTCCTGTCTTCTTCTCTAGCTTCCCTCACAGTAAATGTATAGTAATAGAGTTCGTGGACGAGATTAAATGGAGCATTGAAAAGATCCATTAAATTAACTCGCCCACGCATCTCCGATACAATTACTTGAATGAAGTTTACATATTCGCGAAGGCTCCCAACTGATGCCGTGTAAAAAGGAGGCCTTCCGCAGTAACAGTTTCACCAGGGATCTCAGTATCGCAATCAGGGCACTTAGTAGTGGGAATCTGATAAGTGACCTTAGCTCCCTCAGTTTCAGTCTTAGCAATATAGCCACGAACAGAGAAGAACTCATCAGAAGTCAGACTCTTGAGAATATCATACAGAGTCTTAATCTTCTTAGCAGCACTCTTCACAGGGTCATCCTTAACAACAGGGATAGCCACAGGGATGAGCTGCATATTGGTATAATCAATGGTATAGACAGCATCGATATAGGTAATAGTGTCGATAAGATCAGAATACTTATCGAGAATATTCCGAGGCATGCTGGAAGTCTCAATAGCCAGGTTGTAGGCAGAAGGAATCTTCATACCAAAAACAAACTTGTCATTTACCTGAACCAGATCGACATTGTAAGGAATCACACCGTTATCGGTAGGCAGTTCCTGCATCTCCTTAACCTTAGCCTTAACCTCATCATCAGCATACTTGACACAATCCTGGAAGGGAATCTCCTTAGTAAAGACCTTCTTGCAGTCAGGACACTGATAGGAAATGAAGTTAGAGCCATGGAAGGTAGCCATATAGAGAGCAAAGTAAATATGATCGATATCGGAATACTTAACCTGCTTCATCCAAGTATAGAAATCAGGCTTCTTATCATCAACCACATGATCATAGATGATCTTGTAAGTATCCTTCATCATATTCAGTCTGTTACGGGCATTGTTATTGGTATTGAGCTTAAGCAGTTCAGCACCAGTCAGGCCCTTAACAGCGATAGAACGACCAGCATCATACATAATCCAGTCAGCGATATCTGCATCAGCATGAGCAGTATTGACAATGATAGTACTGGCCTTAACAGGCTCCTTACTAATAGAGAACTTGCTCAGATCGATAGTATGCTTAGGCTTAATGACAGTCTTAGCGCTATCAATATACTTACGAGTGACATCTGCATCACTCTCAGTATCGCCCTCTTCAGGAGCCTGAGAATCTTCGGTCATAGCCTTCAGATCTTTATCCAGCTCAGACTCTTCATATTCAAATTCAGAGTCAGCAGTCTTAGATACAGAGACCTTCTTGGTCTCCTTCTTCTCTTCTTCCTTAGGAGGATTCTTATCAGGCTCGAACTTAGGAACGTTGATAACCTTCTCAGGTTCAGCGGAAGCAGCCTCCTCATGAATCAGATCATCTTCCTCTTCTTCAGGCTCAGAATTGGTAATAGGAGCAGGCTGCTCAGTTTTCATTGTACCAAGCTCAGTATCATTTTCCTTTTCGACGTATTCCTCATACATCTTAGCTTCAAGATCATTATGGAAATTTGTGATTTCCTTCTTGGTACGCTCGACTGCCAGATCAAGTGCATTAAACACTTCATTGGCACCTTCATCGACCTTTTCCTTCTTAGGAATCAAGACTGTCGGATCAAACTCCTGAGCATTCTTCAGGGGATTAGAATCCATAACAGGTTTGCCCTTAGGCTTCTTAGGAGTTTCATCCATCAGATCAGCCAGAGTAGCAACCTTTTCCTCATCATGAGGAACTTCTTGCTTGGGTTCTTCTTTCTTTGCAGTAAGATCTACGCTATAGGTAGGATTAGTGAAATTGGTTTCCATCGGATCATCCATGCGAAAATGATTAGCCATTATGTATATCCTCCTTTACAGATCAGCTAATGCTTTAAATGTAGACTGGAAGTTATCCGTCTCATAATCATAATAGAATGCATAAATCGTATTGTCAATAGTGACATTGATATAGCAGATATGATTCTGAAGGAATACTTCCACTTGTACACCTTGATATTGAGGAAGATATTTCTCAATTTGAAGTTTGAAATCATTCTTCAAATCAGTGATTTTATCTTCCATTGTATAACGATACTTTGATACAAGTCCCACTCCCATATCAGGGTGAGACTGAAAAGTACCAGGTTCTAAAAGTAAAAGATGAGTAAGTACCTGAGAGATGGCTTTACTATCTTTATAGACTTTTGGTTCATTGAATTCATTGACTGAAAACAAATACTCGTGAGTGTTTATAGTGCTCACCACCAATCAAATCAAAATTTACTATTTAGTTCCAGTGTTTAATATTAACCCTACTAAGGTCATAAAAACATACTCGTCAACATAGGAGTAATAAATCATAGGAGGTATTGAAACATTATGCCGAAGAAAGTGTATAAAACCTCTATAAAATATCATTGTCCTTTCTGTGATGAGAAGTATCCCAGAATGGAATTGATCGAGCACGTTGAGAAAGAGCATTCTGCTCTTGTCCCTGAAAACTATACAGCTACTAGAGTTGTATATGAAGCAATTAATAAGACAGATCATGGCACATGCATGATCTGTAAAAAGAATGTTTATACTTGGAATGAGAAGATTTCTCGCTACAATAACCTTTGCGATAATCCTAAGTGCAGAGAAGAAGTAAGAAGAATCGCTCTTGAAAGACATATGAGAGTCTACAATAAGCCTACTCTTCTTAATGATCCAATGCAACAGGAGAAAATGCTTAGCAATAGGCACATTTCTGGAAAGTATAAATATTCTGATGGCACTATATTTACCTATACTGGTAGGTATGAGAAGGCTACTATTGAATTCATGGATAAAGTTTTGAATATTGACTCTAAAGATATTCAGATGCCTGGCCCTGTTCTAGACTATGATTTCAATGGAGAAACCCATAGCTGGATTACCGATATCTACTATATTCCTGCCAATCTGATTATTGAGGTTAAAGATGGTGGTAATAACCCCAATAAGAGAGAAATGCCTGTATATAGAGGCAAACAGCTTGCTAAGGAAGTCATGATTACAAACCTTGGTAAGTTTAACTATCTCAGATTGACCAACAATAATTTCGCTCAGCTTCTGGAAGCTCTGGCTGAGATTAAATATGAGAACCTTGATCAGAAGTCTGCTACTCATGTAAGCTATTTCATCAATGAGTCTGGAATTATTGAAGAGGAAGCTACTGGTAGAAAAGTTGTTACTCGTGATAAGAAAAGATTATTCCATATTAGTGAAAATCCTAATATCGGTAGTCTTGATCCTCGAGTTCCTAGAAATTTCTTAGTCGATAAAGGCTATGAGGATAGTAAAACTCAAAGAGTCTGCTTTGCCTCAACTATTGATGGATGCCTGAGAGCAATGTCTGCAAATATTAAAGGTAAGACATTCTATATCTATAATCCTGAAGAAGATCAAGAAGTCTATATTCCTACAAAGGAAGAAGTTCCTGATTGCAGAGCTACAGGAGAAGTATGGGTTCTTAATCATGTAAGGCTTAATAGAATTGGAGAAATTAAAGTTGGTGAAGCAAAAGGCAGAAGAGGCATTCAGTATACCTATGGTAAGAATACTGCTGAGCTTTATAACTGGAATTGGGAGTGGGTAGAAAAATATGACTCTATTAATGAGTCTTTAAGGCTCGAGCTCCTTCATGAAGAAAAGTCTGAGCTCGATGATGATTTCAAGCCTAAAAAGAGAATTAGTCTTTCTTCTCTTAAAAAGATTAGAATTACTGATTCAGTAATTGAGAAGTATAAGAAAGAATATCCTGTTCTTAAGCATGTACGTAGCAGTGATACTAGCGAGTATAAATGCGATGGATATATGTGGTTTGATGCCCAGGATGAGCTTGTATGCCATGTAGGATCCTGTGAGTATTTCGATAATGGTACTAAATGGATTGTATCTCTGGAAGTTCTTCCCAAGTTTAAGGGTCATGATCTTTCTAAGCAGATTCTTAATTTTGCAGTAAAGAATATGGGCTGCAAATATCTGTCTGTGAATAAAAATAACAAGGTTGCTAAGTATATCTATGATCAATATGGTTTTAAGACTTATCAAGATGATGATAATATGGACTATATGACAATAGATAGGCATCCTGTTAAGGAAGAAGTGAATGCCATTCCTTCTATGGGGAGATATTCTACTTTCATTATTCCTTATACTGTAAAGAATGCATTTGATATCGCTATTGGAAATGATAAGAATAATGAAGTTCTTATTAGAGGCGATGATGATACATTTAAAACAGTTGGACTTGAGAAATTCGAAGAACTATATCAGCCTTCTCAGATTCTTGTCTATAATGAAGCTGATGCTTGTGAGAAGTTTGAAAAGATGAAATCTTGTAAAACTATCTCAGAAGCACTTCATATTCTTACTGGCCATGAAATTAAGGTCTTTGATGAATTGATGCTTTGTGAGAATCTTAAACTTCGTGATTTTACTTCTGAAGATTTAGGAATGGAGATGATTCGTAGAGGAGTCGTTAGAGAGAATGAAATTCTCTCTGGAGCAGTTAAGGTTTATGACACACCTACTGCTATTAAACCTCATGTAATTCTTTCTAAGACAGCTGATGGTGGCTGCTTTATTCATACTCCTAAAAATTACTACTTGTCTTCTGATATTTATCCTACTCCTGAGGATATTCCTCAGAATGTAATTGATACTATGGAAGACTTGTATGTATCTAACGCTGGAACGGAGGAAATGGAATGAGCTTTTTCACTGATGATTTTAACGTAGGAAACTACATTGAAAAACATCCTGAAACCCATAAGATCGAAGAGAGAGATCCCTTTGACGATTATATGGACAAGATTCAAGATGAAGGACTCACTATCATTGGAAGTCCTGAAACATATGAAGATATGAAGCAGATGTATGCTAATTATCTTAATCTTCCTAAAGATAAGAAAAAGAGATCTGATGAGATCTCTAGACTTATCTATGATATCGATGTCAATGCTCGCTACGGAGAATTGAGAGAATCTTTTGGAGATTTCGACAATGATGGAGATATCCCCCAGAAGATTATCAAAGAGCAGGTTGAGGATGAGCATATGATCCCTAATTATACAGACTATGATCGTGATGATGCTAAACGATATATAGATGATACTGGTTATCCTATTATCACGCCTTGTGCAAATCTTAGTGTGCTTGAAAAGATGTGGGATAACTACAATTCTTATCCTCATAAAATTCGTAGAGAATCCGATTGGAAATCTATTGAGATTTTTGGAATCGATAATGAGGAGCATTATAAGCTTCTTAAAGCTCATTATTCTTCCAAAGAGGATATAGATCCAATCGAAGTGGAAAGTTTAGTAAATGAGAGTTATCTTGGTGATCAGATTCTCTCTCATGAAACTTTTGCTACCAATGAGTCTGTGACTAGTTCTGATAGAGCTCAGGATCTTCTTAATCTATCGATTACTAAAACTGAGAATTATGATAGAATTCTCACTCATAATATTATCGATAAATCAGTCAATGAGTATATCGGAACTCATCAGAATGTAAATTATGATGTAATTCCTTTTGAGGATCTTCCTTTCTATACTCCTGATGAGATTATCGATAATCTTCCCGATGCTGAAGCAGATCCTATTGGAGATGCTATTAGTGCAGGCATTATCTCTGAGAATATGAGCAACTGGTTCAATGATTATTGCAATGCTTGCTCTGGTATGGGATATAATTATAATTCTCTTGAATGGAAGCATTCTATTGAGAAGCTTATGCTAGCCAAGAAGAAAGCTGAAGATGATAAAACCAAAGATATCATTGATAAAGCTCTTACTGGTCTTGGCTGGCCTGATGTAGATTATACTCCTAGAAATGCTGTAATTGCTACTAAAAGAGTAAAGAGTATTATGAATCAGGGTTCTACTGAATTTGTAGATCTTACTGGTATGAAAGAGGAGAATGATTATCAGGAAGCAGCTGCTGTATCTGAAGATAACATCCTCTATCCTGTATTCATTACTCTTCATGAAGGTAAGAGTGCTTTCTCTGCTGCTATCAAGGGATTCACTCATAGTACTTTCTCTCATGCTGCAATTTCCTTTGATCCTACATTGAAGAAGATGTATTCTTTTGGCATTGAAGGATCTAAGAAAGGCGCTGTTGGTGGTTTCATTACTGAGAATATTGAAACAAAGCCTAAGGATAAGCATGTAGCTGTATATGCTGTCTTCTTAAAGAAACCAGACTTTGATAAGCTGAGGGATAATATCGAAGATTTCATTGAGAATGTGGGCAAGACTACATATTCTTATATCAATCTTCTTCTTGGATATGTATTCAGAATTCCTCTAAATATGAAGAGAAGTATGGTATGCTCTCAGTTTGTTGATAGAATGCTGAAGCTCATTGATGTAGATATCTCTAAGAAGAGTTCTGCATATGTAGCTCCTGGAGATTTCGAGAAATATGCTAAAGAGAACAAGAAGATCTATATTCTCTATGATGGACTTGTTGGGAAATTCAACGGTTCTAGAATCAAGTCTATTATTAAGAGAATTTCTTCTAAGGCTGAGCCTATTAAGGAAAGTTTCTCTGTTAAATATCTCGATCCTATCTATACAACTCTTACTATGATTGACTCTTGTCATTCTGTAGGAATGCTTAGAGAGTTTGATGAGAAGCTTGATAAAGCCAATCTCTCTCCTGATGCTATGAAGATCTATGAGACTATGTTGAAGCCTTGTATTTATGCTGAAGCATATTTCAATGAGGCTAAAGATCTTCCTGTGAAGTTCGATCAAGATGGAAATCTCTTCATTAAGAATATTAAGAAGAGAGACTATGAAGCAGAGTATGCTAAGTCTCATAAACTTCTTAAGAAGTATGAAGAGACTAAGAATGTAAATGGAATTAAGTATGAGCTCTGTAGGCTTTGGGCTATGAATACTGTAATTGAAGAGAAGCTCCACTCTGATAAATTTAAGAGCCTTCCTTCTATGGCTATTAATAGCTCTAAAGAAGCTAAAGCTCGTGCTAAGATTCTTAATGATTTCAATTACTATATGAGCAAAGCTCTTAAGTATGATCCCGAATTCAATTTCCAGGAGTATTATAATGAAAGCCCTTTCAATGATGCTGTCCTGAAGATTGATAAAAATACTGTCAGATGGTCTGCTCAATTAGCCAAGACTATCATGACTGCTCTGTAATATTAATCAATTATATATAATAGTATTGGGTGAGAAGATAATTCTCACCCAATATTTAATTTATGGAGTGATTGAAATGATTAAGTATATTGATAAGATCAAAGTATCTTATGGAGCTATGTTTTTTACAGATGATGACGAACTATGCTATAGCGCATTAGAAGCTGCAGAAAAATGCTCTAAAAGCTTTGCAATTATCAATCCATTAGCTCCAAATAGAATTGATAATTTTAAAGGTAAAGTATGGAGGACTTATGAGGAATTTCCTCAACTTGCTAAAGTAAGAAGAGTATTTGTTTCTGAGAATAAGAAAACTCTTCTTAGAGAATATTTTTCTATTCATACAGATGATAGTAGTATATTGTGCTGCTATGACTATGATTTTCTATTTGATGAGAAAATTCCAAATCTTGTTGGAAAGAAATTGTATGATCATGGAGAAATAAAAACTCTCAATATGATGCCTCCAGTACTGCCATATAGGTATTATGATTCTCCAAGAGAATATCTTGATTCTGAATTCGAATCAAGGAGAGATATCTATGCTCAATATTCTTTTGCAGAAGACGAATGGTGGTATGATACTCCTACTCATCTTCTTTATAGAAGAGCGAAGGAGTATGAGAAAAAACAGGGTGGTTAATCCACCCTGTTTATTTTTTCTTAGAATGATATATTATTCTTGTAATAACCTAGCAAATAAAATTTATAAAGGAGAATTAATATGATTGAAATTAAAGGTGAGTATAATACAGCTAAGGTATTTACTGACAATTTAGAGCCCTCATCTGAAGGACTCATCAAAGCATTAGTTAATAAGAAGTTTTGCGAAGGAAGCAAAATCAGAATTATGCCTGATGTTCATGCAGGCAAAGGATGCGTAGTCGGAATGACTATGACTATCAAAGATAAGATTTGTCCTAATTTTGTTGGAAGCGATATTGGATGCGGCGTAACTGTAATAAAAATAAAATTGCCCAAGAAATCTAAGAATATTGATTTCAATAAGCTTGACAAAGTTATTAGAAAGATCAATCAGCCTTCTTACTTGTCCATTGAAGAAGTTGATAGATATACTCTTAGCCGATTTATTACAGATCTACACTGTAAGGATCATATCAGTAGAGAAAGATTCATTGAATCATTTGGCACCATTGGAGGAGGTAATCATTTCATTGAAATAGACAAAGACTCTGAAGGAGATTATTATATTTCCATCCATACAGGAACCGGATGGGTTGGAAATAAGGTTGCAGAGGTATATAAAGAGATTGCATGGAATAGCTGCAAAGATAATGGTGATGTTCCTTACGAACTTGCATATCTGTCAGGATCAGATGTTGGAAGATATATCAATGATACGATTATAATGAAAGAGCTTGGCTCAACTAACAGAATGTGCATAGCAAATCTCATTATTAGAAAAATGGGATTCGAGCACAATGGTATGTGCATCGACAGTGTGCATAACTATTTTTGGCATGACGGAATTCTTCGCAAAGGAGCTGTATGTGCTCATCCTGGAGAGAAACTTGTTATCCCTATTAATATGAGAGATGGCATCCTTATTTGTAAAGGTAAAGGAAATCCTGATTGGAATTACAGTGCTCCTCATGGTGCAGGAAGACTGTATTCTAGAAAGGATGCTAAAGAGAGATTCACTCTCAGTCAATACAAGAAATCTATGGATGGTATTTATAGTACCTGTATTAGTAGAGACACAATTGATGAATCTCCTATGGCTTATAAGCCTATTGATGAGATCATTAAAGCTATCGAGCCTACAGTAGAAGTTGTAGACATCATCAAGCCTGTCTATAGCTTTAAAGAAAGTTGATTTAGAGAGGGAGAAATCTCCCTCTCTAAAATCGTATAATATTATAGCTCGAACCAAATAGTAACCTTAATCAAACTTAATAAGGGAGATAATGAATATGAGCTTTAAATTTGACAAAGATTTTACTAGTACGAAGAATCCTGGCTATGATGATTGTAAATCTGAATCTTTTGACCATGAGAATTCTTCTACTCGTTCTAAGGTTTGGCATGCCGGTATGCTTACCGGTGATAGAATTCTGCAAGCTATTGATGAAGGAGACATCACAATTACTCCTTTTGATAAGAGCAGAATTAACCCCAATAGTTATAACCTGACTCTTAATCCTGAGCTCTTGGTCTATTCTGATGATGTCCTTGACTTTAAGAAAAAGAATAATACTAAGAAGCTTCAGATTCCTGAGTCTGGTTTGGTTTTGTATCCTAATACATTATACATTGGAAGAACCAATGAGAAGTGCGGAACTGATAAATTCATTCCTCTTCTTAATGGTCGTTCCTCTGTTGGCCGTCTCGGTATCTGTATCCATATTACTGCTGGCTTTGGTGATATCGGATTTGATGGTACCTGGACTCTTGAGATCACAGTTGTTAAGCCTGTTCGTATCTATCCTAATATTGAAATCTGCCAGGTGTCTTATTTGACTCCTTATGGCGAGAGATCCATTCAGTATGATGGTAGATACCAGGGACAGATTGATGCAACTGCATCTCGTTCTAATATTGATAAGAAGGTGTATAGATAATGGGTAAGTATTTGGTTGGTACACGATTCTATGTATATCCTGATGATTCTGATCTGCCTCTGGTAATCCGTCTTAAGAAGGAGTCAGTTAATGAGCTGAGCTTTATCTGTGGCGGAACTATTGAGTGCCTTAATCAGAGCCAAGTTGAGAATATGGATCTCTCCTATGATTGGGATATTGACGGCAAGAATGAATATGGCGATATCTTCTGGCGTCATGTTCATATTGCAGGGATGGACTTCTATCAGAAGTGGACTCCTATTTCTGATGATACAAACTTGTACGTTCTCTATGAGATTGAGAAGGTCCATTGCAGTATGACTATAAAGAATCTTGAAGAGAACTTCATCAAGTTGAATCCTGATGGATTTATTACAGTATCTAATATCTTCTATAAGACTGATGCTGATCCTAATGGATTTGATGTTCTTGTAACTCTCCATGTAGGAAATGACAGAACTCCATTTGCTATCTGTAGACAAGATGTAGTTGACATCTATAACTATAGAACTAATGGAGCTGTTATTCCTATCGGAACTTCTATTAGCAGAGCTACTTGTCCCAAGAATATTGACCTTATGAATTTCATGTATTCTGAAAAGGTTAAGGACTTCAAGGCATCTGCTTTCTATATCGATGATGATCTCAGATCTATGATGAAGTATATCGGTAGCCTTAATAGATATAATGCTACCATTCATAAACTTCATGATAAGTATGAGGGAACTCAGATGAGAGGTTGTTCCAATAACCTCTTTGAACTCCTTGAAGATAAGCACTTCATTGGTGAGTTCAAGATTGCTAATAAGCTTAGAACATGGCCGTTCTATATTGATCTTTGTGATGATGAACTCAGCCCTGAGATGGTTAATGAGTTCAACAAGCTTTATAGAACTAATGCTAAGGTTGTCGAGTATCTGCCTTATAGCAGAGAACTCGATATCAATGCTCTTGGAGATCAGTGCCGTATTGCTACATGCATTGCCGGTGAAGGCAAGCAGTGCCTTATGGCTTTTATCTTCAAGTAAATTAATCCCAGTTAAACTTAATAATAGATATATATTATTAAGGTGAGATAAGGATACAATAAATCAAAGTTTACTGTATCTGAAACACTCAAATAAATCTTTGTAAAGGAGCAAAATGATTATGAGTAATAGCGCTAATACTCAGGTCGATGAGACCAAGAAGACGGAAGAGAAGAAGGAGCCCATCCGCATTAATGTGGAAGAGCATCTGAAGTTCTCCCCCAACACTGAATGCAAGTTTATCAACACCATTGAGCTCGAGCAGATCGTTGATGGAGTTTTCGGACCCGTGTTCCGTGACTACGTCGGCTGCAAGATCTCTCTGAATGCTGGTAGCCTGACGAATCCGAACATTCCTCTGAATGAGCTGTATGTGACGATTTATCTGGCAGAGCGCAAGAATGATGCACCGATGACCAACGTCATCCGTCGTATCAACAAGGGCCACTCCAAGTTCGAGAGTCTGATGAAGATGTCTGGTTCTGGTGCTGGCCGTATGTATGAGGTTACGCCTGAGACCTATGAGGCTCTGGATGAATTCCGGTTCTTCCCTGCCAATAAGGTCAATGCTAACTTCTGGGCAGCTATGACTACCGAGATGACCTATACTCTCGGTTTCACTGCTTCCTACAATCAGGAGATTGTTGCCTGTGTTACCGGCCTGTCTCTTGATGCCATTCTGAATAAGGCTTATGGCAATCGTACTGAGGAGGGTGTCTTCCAGTATCAGGCCAAGGCTGTTCAGATCGTTGCCAATGCTTCCGGTGAGTATCTGGTTCAGATTACGAAGCTGGATGTGAACAAGCTCGAGGATCTGCGTCGTCAGCTGGGTGGCCCCATTCAGCGGACTGAGTTCCATCAGTACGTTCGCTAAGTAACGAAATGAGAAAGGTGCGGGTTATTCCGCACCTTTCTTTTTTAAGAAATGGAGGAAAATATGAATCAAAATGAAACAAATGATGTGTTTGATATAATTGATATTTGGAGAAAGACTGGATGTGATGCTGATGGTGACATAGTAACCATCATAGCTCCAAATGGTGAAAGAAAGAGATATTGGGTTAACATTTTAGCTGGTGAATGCAGATTACTTGAAGAAACTGACAAAGAAAAGGAGAATAAAAATGAGCGAGAAGGAAAAGAAGTACTTTAATATATTAGCACTATCTATTATTACTGCTGGCATTATAGCTGTTACAGTTGGATTTATTGCAGCTCGCAGTTATAATAGTAAAAATGAGAGTTATTCTACAGAAGCAAGTGAGTATCTAGATTTAGTAAAGATTGAAGGCCGTTATGAGAATACCCCTATAATACATGACAGTGCTAATATCTACTATGACAGAAACACAAAAGTAATGTATTTCGGGTATTACTCGAATTCACATTATGGCTGGATGTGTCCTATCTATAATGCAGATGGGTCACTTAAACTCTATGATGGAGAGTGATTTCTAATGGCTAGAAATATGGAATTCAATCTTGAAATTGATCATTCTGTTGATGAAGTCTTCGATGAGGGTGTAGGAAGTTCTTTCCTTGCTCTTAGAAGAATCAGATGGAATGAGAATAGTCCATATAGACTTGATATTCGCAAGTGGTTTACTAATGCAGATGGATCTGAAGTTGCTGGTAAAGGAGTTTCCTTTATGACTGAGCAAGGTCCTCATGAGTTAGTAAAAGCACTTCTTAAGCATAACTATGGAGAAACTAGGGAAGTTCTCGATTCCATTAAGGATAGAGATGACTTCCTTTATAATGTAAAAGATGTCTTAGATGAGATGGGAGAGAATTCTGATCTTATTGCAGTTAGACCTGCAAGTGAAGATTCTGAAACATCCTTCTTTGACCCGAAGGAGTTAATGGCTAATGCAGACGAATAAAACTGTCTACAACCTTCTACTGAAGAATTATTTTCAGTATGAAAAAGGAAGGCTTGAATTACTCAAGCTCTTCTATAGAAAAGCTCTTGATAATGGAAAGCCTATAGATTGCTATATCGATCTCAATAACTTTCTTTCAGCACTGTTTAAGAGAGATGAGTATATGATTGATGATCGGATGTCTATTGCAGCATCAGTAATCAATTATTGTGCTCATATTACTGAGTTCTTTTCAAGTAGATTTGATATCCCTACTAAGATCTTTGTAGTATATGGCAACAACAGACCAATGTCTGCAGCCTCCATTCTGAATGAGTATGATGCTCATAATGAAATGGAAAGACAGGCTAGAGCTCCTTTGATGGGAATTATTGAGGAGAATCTAAATCTTCTTAATGTATTAATTCCCTATATTCCGAATGTATATTTCATTAGAGATGATAGTGCTGAGCCTGCAGTAATTATCAGATCTCTTATTAGAACTCTTTCTGCTAAAGGTAGAAAGTGTGCTAGAATTATCTTTACAAAAGACTCTTATGATTTCCAGCTTGTAGGTACTTGTCCTAATACGCATGTATTGAGAGTCAAGAAGACAATGAATGGAGAGTTGACTTATACAATCTCCTATTTTGATTTCTTTAAGAAGATTCTTAATATCAAGACTTCTATTGGAGATGGTATCAGTCCTGAGCTATATAGTCTCTATATGGCTTTTGCTGGATGTAAAGATAGAAATATCAGAGGAGTTATTACATGGCCTAGGGCTGATAAACTCATTCATGAATCTCTTGCTCAAGGAGCTATTCTGAATGGATATAACCAATCATTTGCACTTAATCCTGATTATTGCCCAATGTTTCAGGATATCTCTGTATATAGTAGATATTGTGCTCTTGATCTTATTCATCAGGAGAATATCTTTGCTATGAGTCCTAGCTATGCAAATTTGACTAAAAGTTTAGTAGACCTCTATGATGCTCAAGCAGTCAAAGAGATCAATAATAAATACTTCAGACGATATCCTCTCGATCTGAATGTATTCTAAGCCAAGGTCAACATAAAGGTAGTGGTTCTTCCACTACCTTTATTTTTTTTTTTAGAGAGGTGGTATTTATGGCTATCAATGAATTTGAAAATACTGCTGACCAGAGTTTTTTATATAAATACCATGCTAAAGGATATTATGTTTTAGGACAAGACAAGTATCCTATCGAATATAGCAACTTCAGGTCTATCGTTATTGACCATGACTATACAGAGAATAATATGCCTCTTATGTATGCTATTATGAATTTGAGTACTAAAGTAATCGATCTGATAGTAAAAAATAAAGAGACTGGTGTATTCATTCTCAATATTCAAAAATCTCAGGATAGCTCTGATAACTCTGAGTTATGGGTAGACTATATTAATGATACATTTGTATACATGATCGCCGATGATGTCAATAAGACGGATAGCCGAGATTATGAGAATGCAAATGAAGGCCGTGAAGATATCTATAAAGAGATTACTGTTGGCTTGCTTAGCCAGAATCTCATAAACAATAATAAGAAAGTTGTAAATGGTATTCTAAATTGTAATAGTATGACTAGTGCAATTTATTATGCTTTAGGAAATAGACCAATTGTATTGGAGCCATTGCAGAATAACTCTCCGTTGAAGAATGTTTTTCTTCCTCCAGTCAACTCTGTCGCTAAGTCTATTAAATATCTGAATAATTTGAGAGTATTTTATAATACTCCCTATAGATATTATATGGACTATGATATGAGTTATCTACTTTCATCAAGTGGAAAGGCAGTCCCAAGTAAAGGGAGTAAGGTCAATTCAGTAATGCTAACTTTACGAAATGACTATGATATGGCTTCTCGAGTGCAGGGTATGACTATTGATGCTAAAAACGGTTATTATGCACTTAATGTAGGCGGCGGCAATGTAGAAGTTGCTGACTATAGAGAAAAGAGTAAGTCATACTCCAAGGTTAAATATACTCAAACAAATGGAACTAGTAGTTCTATTGATGTGTATACTCCTGGGGCTAATGATAACTTTGTCTCTAAGACTGTAAATGTAAGAGCACCAAATGATAATACTGGTTTAATTGAGAATAACCAGAAAACTAGTATGCTCTATATGGCTATCAATAAGAATGATCTTGATGCTTCTATCTTTACTCCTAATAAAGAATATATAATCAATGCTGGAGAAGTATATAAAGATTGTCCTGAGTATACTGGCAACTATATTCTTCAGAGAAAACGCGAACTTTATTTTAAATCTTCTGAAGAGACTTCAAGTGATAAACTTGTTTTAAGTTTAATGCTTTTCTTTGAGAAAGTTTATAAATAAAACTGTAGGTAGGCGTTTAGCCTACCTACAATTAATTGATTATTTTTTATTCTGGTTATTCTGAGCATTCTGCTGCTGGTTATTATCTCCCTGAGGCTTAAGCTGAATATCTGCAGAATCGCCAAGACGACCCTTAACAATTGCTCTCATGAGATCAAGCATCTCTTTATGAGCATAATTGATAGCAGTCATCTTAGCAGTAAGAACCTGCTTACAGACATTCATATAGATATTCATACGACCGGTAATTACACTACCAGCATCCTTGGAATTCTTAACCTGCTCATCGGTATCACCCTGAGTAGTCTTATAAGCTTCCTTAGGATTAGGATTATTTGTATTTTCCTGACCAGCTGCACCATCATTTGCAGGAGCACTCTTAATATCCATCTCAGTCAGGTACTTATTATAGATATAACTATAGTAAGATTCCTGCTTAGCCTGATTCTGGTTATTGTTCTGAGTGCTGCCATTGCTCTGCTGCTGATTGTTGTTCTGAGCATTATTCTGCTGATTTTCAGGAGCACCGAGTTTATCAGCAGATCTTGTATAATTCGCAACAGTCCGCTCAATATTCTTGATCTGAGCCTGAGTGTTCTTTGCCAACTTTTCAGTATCGAGCAGCCATTGATACATTTTTGCAACACTAGGCCATTTGCCATCGTTAAAGTCAGCAAATGATCCTGGATCACCTTCACCATTAGGATACTTTGCACCGAAAGCATATTTAACTCTATCAGCGATAGAAGCATCCTGAGGAATATGATCAGCTTTATCTGTAATACTCTTAATTTTGGGGAACTTTTTATTGAAGAATGCTTCCTCAGATTCAAATGCTGAAGTATCATTCGTCAATTCATTGTAGTTAGCTGTGGGAGCTACAATTTCTTGAATACTATCAACAGCATTCTTTAAGTTACAATAGACAGTAATTTGAGTATCACTCTTAAGAGTATTATTCAGAATAATATTCTTATACTTGGTCAGCCAAGCCTTCTCAGTACCGAAGTTAAAGAGAATAGCCTCGACAAACTTAGCAGCGATCTTCTTAAGGGCTTCAAGAGCCTTCTGAAGACCTGCTTTAATTTTCTGGCCAACTGCCTCATTAAGATCAACAAGGCCCTGATAATTCTGCTCAGCCAGATATTTGGCTTCCATGGACATAGCCCACTTATAAGTTTCCATAGAATCCATCTTCATAGCATGCTCAGATACCAGCTCAAGATTCATGAACTCAGTGGGATTGAAATCGCCAGGTTCAAGATCATCAAAGACAGACTTGTTATCGATCTCATCACCAAACATAGACATGGATTCAGAGAGCATTCCATGAGAGGAAGCAAACTCCATGATATGCTTGATATCTTCACTGCGAACTTTATTATTGATATCTTCAGCAATCTGAGAAGCTTTCAGAACAATGATAGTATAAGTAGAGATTGCATCACAGATATTCTTTACAATCTCTCTTACATCATTAGGATCTTCAAACTTATCAGCATTGACCTTCAGATAGGAAATAGCCAAATCAGCAGTCTTTGTCAGACTTATAGGATAAATCCAGATATGCTGATTAGAGAAAGAGTCATAGAAAGAGTAATTTGAGATAGGAATTTCTCTCTCCTGAATAGAATAGCTATCGGTGATTTTATCCATCAGTTCTTCGATGCTTTCAGCACCATCAAGACCTGCGCATTTGCCAATATAATTTACTACAGCCTCAGGAAGATTAGTACCCTTCATGTCTTTTCCAGCAATTACATCTTTGCAATACTTCTCAAAGACGAAGCTACCACTACCTCCCTCTATGCTAGCCATAGTAGTGCTAGCATAAACCTGTGTTAAAGTATCAGAAGGATTAGTCTTCTTAAGTCTCTCCAGAATAGTAATAGCATCAGATGTAGGCCTAGCTTCAGGTTCACAGCAATCTCCAGGATCCATGCAACTCATAGCTGCATTCTTAACTGCTTCATACTGAGTAAAGCAAGCATTAAGAGCGGGATCATAATTACCAGAACCAGATCTGATTACATTAAGCACATTGAGATAGTAATCTCTAGTACTCTTGATATCAGCTTCAGCTGCTGCTTCATTAAATTCCAAAAATTTAACAAGAGTAGATTTAGAGGTTTCAAAAGAATCAAAAGTACCAGTTACAGACTCTGTAATAGGAGTCTGTTTAGCACTTAGAATAGAAGAGGAAAAGGCTTTCATGTCATACCTCCATATTAAGTAATTACTTATAAGTTAAAAGCATAAGAAATCCCCGAGGAGAGAACTCCTCGGGGATAAATGAGTTTAGATTAGATCAGATCCAGAGAGCTGAAGAAACCAGCAGATTCATGGGTGGGCTTGCCATTAGCAGCATCGATCTTGCCCTTACGAGTCTTCTTATTCAGAGCGAAGATGTAAGCGTTAGCAATACGACGAGCCTGAGCAGCCTGAGCATGAGCAGCCTTCATATAGGTAGTCAGAGCCATATGAGCAATGCTCTTCTGCTCCTTGACAATGCCATAGTTCTTGGAGATAGCAGTAATAGCAGCAGAAGTCTCGGCAGAAGCCTCGCCCTTCTTGTAGCTATTCTGAACAGCCTTCTCCAGGTTATTCAGAGTCTTCAGAGAAGTATTGATAGAAGACTTCATATCGCTATAAGCCTTCTTGATGTCCTTCATCTTCATGTCGCCCTTGAGAACAGCGGCAATAGTTTTGTCACTGACAGCATCGCCGGACAGGGTCTTCTTCTCTTCAGAGCCGAAATAAGCTTCCTTAAGTGCCTTTCTGTAGCCATCAGCACTTACAGGAGGATGGCTCTTTCCACAGAATTTGCCTCTTACGGCATCATTATCGGATTTCTCAACGATGCCAGAATAATCCTTATTACCAGCATTCAGAGAAGTAATGATAGCATTAGCAGCCTTTACCTCATTATTGGTCTCATCCTTAACGGTGTCAAACAGACCCATGAAAGCAGTCTTTTCGAGAATATTGAAGTTATAACCCTTGAAGGCCTTCTTATTGGGATCAGCCTCATAAGCAGTCTTACCTTCATCAAGCTTGCTCTCATACTTAGCGATGAAAGACTTGTTGGTTCTCAGAGCAGCAGTGGCATTATCAATCCAGTTCTTGACAACTGCAGTGATCTTCTTCCACATGGTAACAAAGAACTCCTTAACCTTAGCAAAGAAGCCCTTAATGTCAACAGACTCCAGGACCATCTCACGGCCGATAGCAGCCTCGTTGACCTCGCGCATAGCCAGAGCATTCATAATCAGATTCCAGTTATGCTCAGACTCATAGATAGCGATCATGCACTCGGAGACGGGATCCTCTTCCAGATCCTGGCCATCCAGCTCCTCCTGAGAGCTCTGATCAGCATAATTCTGATTGATATCCTCAACAGCCTTGGCAACATCATTCAGCTCGACTTCGTACTTGTCGTCAGGATTGGCAACAGCACCACCGTCAAAGCCGGTGTTGTCCAGGAACTCAGTCTCCTCACGGAGAGCATCTACAAAAATACCCATAGAGTAATTATCCTCCTTATAGAATTTTGGTTTGGTTTTTGTAATTTAGGGTGAAAGGAGTAAATAAATTACTCCTCGTCGCCACCCTCATCAGCAGCGTTTTCTGCAGCAGAATCGATCAGTTCCTCGACAGCATCGACAACCTTTTCAGCGGCAGCATCGACCTCGGGATCCTCACCGGGAGCAGGAGTGCTATCCTCCATCTCGGAAGCATCCTCAATGATCTGGCGAATCTCAGATTCCAGCAGAGTGGACTCGGTGACATTGTTCTTGGCAATAGCCTTAGCCAGAGCAATACGAGCCTGAGCCAGCATGAACTTCTGCATCTTGATAGTAGCAGAAACGCAAGTGGACATAGCAGAAGTCATGCCAGAAGTAGCAGCTCTATAGTAGTTCAGCTTCTTGCCAGCAGCCTCACGCTCTTCGTTGGACTTCTCAGTGTTATTCTTGTCAGACTTAGCCTGGCTCTCAAGCGCCTTAATAGCACTCTTGATAGCCTTCTCAGCCTCACGCTCTTCATGTCTGAGGTTCTTAACAGGAGTCATACCATTCTCAATGATGGCCATGACCTTGTTCTTACCGCCCCAGTCAGCCAGAGAGCCGTTGGACTTCTTGGAGAAGTTCTTTTCCTTCAGATACTTATAAACGTTGCCCTCACCGTCAAATCCATTAACAGCAACAATCAGCATACGCTTATTGATCTCAGAAGAGCCCTCATTGTACTCGCCTTCAGGATCAATCATATCCTTAGTGATCTTCTCATAGTTAGCAGAATAGGGAAGCTTTTCAGCATTGCCACCAGCAGGAACATAGAACTCGCCCTTGATAGGAGCATCATTAGCCAGCTTATCCAGCTCCTTGCGGTTAGCAGCGATGAAAGCCTTGCCATTGCGGACCACATAAGCAGTGATCATAGCATAAGCACGCTTAAAGAAGCCCTTGATCTTGGCCCAGAACTTCTTCAGCTTCTCGATGATGCTGTTGAAGAACTCCTTGACAGAAGACTCAGACAGAGACTGCAGCTCAGACTCCAGCAGAGTGCCCTCAGTACGGCACTTGATCTCGTGCATGTCACTCATCAGGGCAGCAGTAAAGATAGCCTGATCGTTTCTCTCGTTCTCAACGAGGATGCGACCCATATCTTCAACGCCATAGCTCTCGTTAGCAGCGATGATGAAGTTACCATTCATCTTGCTGAAACGATTAGCAGAAATAATAGCCATATTAAAATTTCCTCCTTATATAGGTATATCTATTTAGGCAATAGATTTTTATTATGATGTTTATTTGTCCCAAATCTAAGCATATAGATTTGAATTGAATTAGAACAGTGCAGATCCAGAACTAGAGTCCAATCCATCGATATCATCAATGAGCATCTTGGTCTCATCATCCTGTCTCTTTTCCTTAACAGAAGCAACTTCTGCTTTCTTAATCTCAATTGCAAAAGCATTAGAGATCTTGCGGAAATGCTCAACAGTCTTGAGCTGTTTTGCCATAACCTTCTTCTGCTCAGTCTTGTTAAGAGTCGTATTAGACTCCAAGGCATAAGCATTTGCCTGAAGAAGATCAGCTTGAATATCAAAGAAGTCAGAAATTCTCATTCTAGTATAATAGAACAAGAATATCAGCTCTCTCAGAACGGGGATAAGAACAAGAATTACGCCGAGAATTCCAATGGCAATGCCCCCGAGTACTACACCACCAGTGAAATTTTTAGTGCTAGCTTTAAGCACTGCTTCCATGGCCCTATCAAAATCCTTGTTAGCACAAGTTTTATTGAAGGACTTCAGAGTAGAGTAGATCATATGATCTTTTGTCTTAGCATAAGACATCTTATCGAGTGCAAGTCTGAAACTTTCAGTTCCAGGATCTTTGATGAACTCGATAGAGGTTGCAATCATGTAAGAGATACCAGTAATGATACCCAACACCACATTGCAATACATGGCAATAGGCAGCTCAGAATTATATCTATAAGCCCTTTCGAAGAGATCCTTCCGAGCTTCCACATTAGAAAGTGCAACGGAAAGTTCATCAACGGGGCCAGTATCCTGATTATACTCCTTAAGAATATCATGCATGATAGAGATAGTCTCTTTCATATCATTGTACTTAGAGAGCTTGGTAATATCACCCTTAGTAGCAGGGATTTCGCCGTAATCGATATCATCACACTTGGAGACGATTTTATCATACAGCTTAGAAGTCAGATTCATAAGAACTGTATTCTGACCAGCTTCATTAAGATGAGTCAGAACTTTAGTGGTCTTACGATCAGTCATATTGAAGTATTCAGTGATAGCCTTGTTATAGACAGGGTCTCTATAGAATACCTTCTCATCATCAAACAGGCTAGGATTGACTTTATCCTCATTCTGGAAAGAGAAATACTTAGAAGGATCAAAAGTCTTCTCATCTGTAATAGAAGATTCGACTTTGATATTATTGATCTTATTATATACAGCATAAGGAGTTAGAGACCTAATCTGGATATACTCGAAATCATCTACAAAGAGATTATATTCATCAGTAATCCATTTGCAGGCTTCCTCGCTGCATTTTTCTTCGTCTTCTATTTTTTCAAGAAGAGCATAAGTTTTTCTGACAGCATCAGCTATCTTGTTTTTTCTCTTGATATATTTGCCAGGGTAATTACAATCTTTAGAAAGAGCTTCGAGATCTTTCATGATATCAGGAGATTTTTTACATGCATTAGCAAATTCTTTTGTATTTAAAGAGTTTGATAATGCCATAGTTTCTTTATCACTAAAAGCGATTTTAGAGAGATTATTCCTCTTGTCGCGATATGACTTTACCTCTGTTTCAAAGGGTTTCCCATTATAAACATTAAGGCAAAAATCATAGAATAGCTTATTGACATCTTCTCCATATTTAAGAATATTTTCAAGATCTTTTCTATATATGGAAACAATACGGCCATAGTTTGCATTCGCAGTAGCTTTATCTTTCTCCTGCTTTTTCAGTTTCAGAGCATGAATGAAATCAGAAATCTTACCTTCTGTAAACATCCAATTCTTAGATTCATACCTGCAAACTTCAGTGTTTTCGCAAATTTCTTCTTCAGGAATATAAATATTCCGATAAGAATACTCTTCTTTGGTAACAATCATCTTGTCGTCTCTCCTTTCTTACATTACTTTCGTCATGAGGTTGACGACCTTCTTGTAGGTATTATCATTACTTTCTCTCTCAAGGTTAGAGAAAGAGATAGTTTCCCACATATCATCTCCAGTATCATAGAGGAACTTTGCAATTTCCAAAGATTCATCTACAATGCAGAGACCAATCAAATTATACTGATCCAGTAGAGTTCTGGCAGTACGAATATCACTAATGTCTACCTGATACTCCTTCTTCATATAGTCAACCTCATTCTGAGAGACCATAATCGTAGTAATAGCAGTGGAGTCATTAGATCTAGCCATCAGCTTATTAAACTTGCTCTTATTAGCACGTCTTTCAAGAACCTTCCACATCATGTTGGAAGAACCCTTACGAGACATAGACAGAGCATCAACTTTGGCTTTATCGATAGCAAACAGGAAATCCTTAAAGAAAGAAATCTCCTTAGTGCTAGCCTTAATGAATTTCTGAATCCAGTTGGCATCCTTAGTCTTAGAGACCAAGTGAGTAATGATGTCTTCAGAACCAATGGGATACAGCTTAGCCTTAACACCGATTACAATGCTATCAATGGGGATATATCTATCACCACTCTTGATCTTGAAGTTTACCACCATCAGTGTAGGCTGAAGCTCATTAGCCTTCTTGTACTCAGTAGGAAGAACCTGATTCTTAAAGAAATCAACCTGATCTTTAGACAGTTGAGATTTTGCTTTATTGATATCGAAGTAAGTTTTATCCATATCAAGATTAAATTTATCCTGTCTAAGATCGGGATCAATCCTATTATCCGTATCTTCTCTATAAGGCTTCACTTCAACAACATACTTTCCAGAAGGATCGATATTGCAAGTAAAGCTCTCAGAGATAGGACGAGTAGAAATATTAGACTCAAGCACAAAATTCATGCGCTTGAGATCCTGCTTAACAGCTTCTACAATACCCATATCAACTTTGGCACCGACTTTGAAAGCAGATTCAGTCATTCCATCAATAAGATTGGAGACAGTAATGACATCATCAATATCAAAGCTCTTAGCAGACTTGTTGATATTGGTATGGAAAGTCTTAATGTATTCAAATGCATTATCTGCATCAGAGACCTGAATTGCAGAAAAGAGCATCTGGAGCATAGCAACCAGATTCTTCTCAATAGCCTTACTTACCATGGCCTGATTGCCAATAGCAATATTCCGGCTAGACATTACAGGGAAAACACAAATAAGATCATTACTCTTATTTGCAATAGAGCGAATATAAGTGCTCTTTCTACCAGTGTGTTTTGCAATGAGCTTTTCAAGCCCATCATCATCAGAGACAATATCACGAATACCAGTGAAGATATCAATTGCATCTTTCAGCACGGTTTCGTGAATCTGATCAAATTTCTTCATTGTCTTAACCTCCTTAGAGATCGAGTTTTCTTAATCATATGTTCAGAAATGCCTTACCTGACAAAAAATAAAGACAGGGTTGGATAATCCTGTTTTTATTAAAATTTAGTCTTTAATACGACCTTCATCGTAAGTTGCAATAGGAATTTTATAGACTTCATTTTCAGCTGCTTCAAGAGCAGTAGTGAGAATATTAATCGCTTGTTTAATCTGATACTTATTTCTCAAATCTACATTTAGATTTATGACTCTGGCTTGCATCTGATCACGCAGTTCCATTTCTTCAAGCTCTTTTCGTCTCATACGAGCTGCGTGTAATCTCCTTTCTTCGCCAACGTCTACAGGACTAAATCTAGGATGTCTATAAGGATCGCGATATTCGCGCTTAATATCTTCTTCAGTTTCATAATTATCAGAAAACCGGTAAGGCATAATACAAAACTCCTTTACGACTTTAATTATAAGTCTCAATTTGACCTCTCAGTGAGAGGTATTAACTATAATGTGCAGTCTTATTAGTTTTGATTATCCTTTAGTGAAATTTCAAAAATTATTCATTAGAATTATCCAACCCTTTGATCTTTCACTTTAATAGTATCTAATTATACTCTTATTTACCCTAAAGACGATCATATTTGCTCCTGTCAACATTAGAGTAAGTTAATTGGAACCTTTTAAGAGAGGTGATAAACACATGGCAAATAGCAATGATATTATTTATTCTCCTACTCTAAGTAATAATCCTACATTGGCTAGAACTTTCACTAAAAGTGATGGTACACTGGCTGATACTGAGATTGCTAAAATTATGGCTTCTCGTGGACTATTTGATAGTACCGCAAGCTATAATGAAGAAGCCTGGAGATCTAGATTTGCTAGAATTCCTTATTTGGATCCATATAATACTATGGGCGTTACCCATGAGTATTTATTCTTTACCAAACCAGATCTTCATCTTTTAAACCAGAGCACTGGAAAAGTTGCAGAATCTCTTTCTAGTTACACATTCTTTACAGATACCTATGATAGGTATCCTCATATCTTTGAGCAGCTTCAGAGTTCTGCTAAATCAAAATATCCATGTCCATTCATGAATATCTTATCTAATACAGTGCGTTCTCAGCTTGATATTCCTAGTCTTGAGTCTGAGAATGATATAGAAACTGGTGCCAACATTTATGGCACCAAAATTACTTATAGAGGAAGCTCTTATACATCTGATCAAGACTTGAGTTTCTCTCTTGAATTTGAGGATAATAAATTCCTCGAAGTATTTATGCTCTTCAAAACTTATGACGAGTATTGTAGATTGAAAAATATGGGAATGATTGAACTTGATCCTAAGCGTGCTGATGATGCCCATTGGGTTAATTATACGATTGATAAAGTTCTTCATGACCAGTTTTCTGTATATAAATTTGTAACTGCTGATGATGGTATGAGCCTCATTTATTGGGGAAAGTATACTGGAGTATTTCCTACTGGAGCTCCTAGAGATGCTTTCTCTAGTATGGATGGAGGTCCTCAGCGATTAACAGTTCCGTTTAAAGCACAATTTTTCAGAGATATGGATGCAGTCACATTATCTGAATTTAACAAGATTGGAATTAATTCCTCTAGTAAATACAGAACTAGTGATCTTCCTCTCTTTGATGCTAAAAGAAATATTATTAATGGCACATGGGCTCGTATGCCATATATCTATGTCGTTCCTAATGCTGATAGAAAGGGCATGAAGAACAAGATGATGAAATACCAGCTCAGATGGAAATCTTAAACAAGAAAGGAGTGTATTAAATGGCTGTCGATGATAAGACTCTATCTTCAGATATTTATGGAATTCATGATTATATCAATGAATTGAAAAAAGGATATGTATCTGAAGCTAATGAAGATACACTTATGCTTGGTATTTTTGGATACTTTGGAGAAGTAATGTCTAATACAATGCAGAATACCATTGTTATGGCTTCTGAGTTCTCCAATGAATCTATTGCTACTAAAGCTAAATTTGAAAAGAATGTCATTGCTCATGCATTAGGCCTTGGCATTAGTGATATCAATGCAGTTCCTGCTCAGATGGATGTCCTTCTCTGCTTCTTAGAAGATGACATTGTAAATTGGGCTAATGCTAAAACTGCAAATGGTGATGAGTTACCTTGGACATTTGTATTCGATAAGAATAACAAGATCTACTTTGGTGATAAAGACTATGAATTCCATCCTGATTATAATATCGTAATCAAGAAGGTTGAAGTTACAACTCAGGGTCCTGAAAAGCGTTTTGCATACACTGCTCAGTACGATCCTGAAGAATTTGGATTGGGTAATCCTGTAAGCAATATTACCAATCCTTATCTGACTCCTCCTGTAAAGATGACCGTGAATAATAATACTTTTATTATGACTCGGTGTACTATCAGACAGGTAGAGAAAGCCACTCAGTATACTCGTGTACTCTCTGATAATGATGTAGCAGCTAAAACTATCACCTTCACTTTTGAAGGACAGCTTGCTGCTTTCACTCTCATTGTTGAAGAGGGCGATGAGAAATATACAATGGTGCCGGTATATGATGGCCTTAATGTAGATACAGGCGGCCAGTTATATTTCTGGTATACTTATCTTGATTCCAATACAATCAGAATCAAGTTCGATAGAAATTCTCGTATTCCTGGAGTTAATGCTAAGATTGGTATTAATATCCAGACTACTCAAGGTTCTAAAGGTAACTTTACTTGGGTAGCAAATCCTGATAACTCTGATGATGGTAACCCTTATCCTACCTTCATCTTTGAATCTACTGATCCTAAATGTAATTACTCCAATATCAGCTGCCAGGTTATGCCTGTTGGTACTGGAGCAGCTTATGGATCTGATAAGAAGACCATTGAAGAACTGAAGCAGATTATTCCTAAGGAAGCTCTTAGACGTGATTCTATTACGAATACTAAGGACTTGAATAACTACTTCAATGCAATCAACAATGATTACAGCAAGCTGTATTTCTATAAGAAGAGAGATAACTGTCTGGAAAGACTCTATTACTCTTTCATGATTGCTAAGAATGATATCAATATCATTCCAACTAATACAGTCAATCTTAAACTTTCTCCTAGTGACCTTATGGAAGAGGAAGGCTCTGGTAAGCTTATTCTTAAGCAGGGCCAGATTATTCTTCTTACTCCTGGAGATGAAGAAGCTAAACTTCTTAAACCTGGAGAAAAGAATCCTTTGGAAGATGAAGACAATTATGATGGTACATTTGCCTATTATCTTCCTTATGACTTCATTGTAAATAGAACTCCGCTTTATGGCATGTATTTCCTTACCACTATGCATGCTACAAAGCTTTTGGATTTTCAGTTCATTAACGATAAATGCCTCTATCAGTATATTGCCACTAAGTTCAAGTGGGATAGAAACTGTTTGGAGGATCACAATACTTATACCCTTAGTATCGATTTGCTTCAGAATATTAGCAATCAGGATGAAGATGCTGATTGTCCTATCTATACTGATAAAGATACTGGAGCAGTTGTATGCAATGTCGATGTCTATATGGTCATCTATGATGGAGATGGAAATCCCCATAGATGGTCTAAGGCTGAAATGACTAATATTGCTCTTAATGGAGCTGATGACGGCAATACTACTATCAGCTATATATTTAAGTTTACTACAAATGATTACATTGACAATGAGAACCGTATTAGAATTGATACTGGGCTGAAAGATATCGGTACTGATACTGATAGCTATGCCCACCTCAAGGCTAATATGAGTGCTAGATTGTTTGTAGTTTCGAATCAGGCAGGTAAAGACGGAGCATCTCTTGGTCTTGGTTCTCCTGATTTGAGTACTATTATTCCTGAAGTAGCTGGAAAGAGCCTTTCTAATGCCTATGATGTAATGGGCGGATTGGACTTCTTCTATGACTATAGCGGAATTGTTTCTTCTACAATTACTGTAACTCAGGATGAAATTGAAGGCAAAACTACCGGTGATGATGGTGATTCTACTGAAGATGAGCCTGTAAAGGAAGTTACTTTCGATAATCTTGGAGTTGTTCTTGGATATATGTCTAATGGCGAGATTAGGCTGTTCGATACCGATAGGAATAGAATTGGTGGTGCCATTGATATTCCTATGGATGAAATGATTGTAGACTTTGAAGAGAATAAAGAGGACAAAACTCTGAAGCTCTTCTTTGATAAAGAAAAGACTCGGTATATTACAGTAAAGATTGATGAGCTTACTTATGAGGAGCCCAAACCTACTCCTACTGAAACTCATTATCACATTACTGGTATTCCTGTAGTCAAGTATGATTATTTTGATTCTGAGTCTACTGCTGAGCAGTTCTTTAGTGAGCTTGTAACTCGTAAAGCATATATTGAAGATGCTAAGCAGGTACTTGAAGATGCTTTTGAAATGGACTTTAAGTTCTTCAATACTTATGGTCCTGCTAAGTTCTTCACCTGGGATAATGCTCTTGAGCTTCTTGATAGGACTAATATTAGTCTCTTCTTTAAGCTTAAGCTTAAGCCCAACTTCGACTCAAATATTGTCGAGGATATCAGAAAAGATATCAAGAACTACGTTGAAGATATTAATCAGATTCAGTCCTTCCACATTCCTAATCTGATTACTTATATCACCAATAAATATAAAGACTCTATTGTCTTCTTTGAGTTTGTATCTATTAATGGTAAGGATGCCAGCTATCAGCACATCTATGCTATGGATGTTCCTGATGGTATTATGGTTCCTGAATTCGTTAATATCAATACATTGCCGGATGGTACTCCGGACATCACAATTGAGTTGGTTTAAACATACCAATAAATGTCTATTAAGGAGGAATTTAAGATGGCTATGCCTTTTAAGCCGGTTTCTAATAAACTGGTTATCGAAAGTGCTATCGACTCTTTTAATAAAAGCATGGAAGCTCAGCAGGAAGCTGCTAGACAGCAGAGAGCTGAGGAGGCTAGAGCTTTTAAGGAGAATGAATGCATTGTCCAGCGCATCAATAATCGCAATGCCAATCGCACCAAGTTCAACTCTTTCATGGAGTCTGTAACTGCCGCTCTGCTTGGTGAATCTATCTACTATGTCTTCTCTAAGGCAATTGATCCGGTTCTGAAAGAGCAGGCAAATGTAACTGGCATTATGCGTGCTATGGTTGGTGACTTCATTAAGGAAGATGCCAACAGCATTCTGTCTAGTATGAGAACCAAGAATGTCACTCTGTCTGAGATGTATAACCTGATCACTTCTACCCGCTCCAAAATCAAGAAGATGGTTGAGGATGCTGGTATTGATGATCCTTCCGCTTATCGTATTGATACTGGCACTCGTGATGAGTTCTTTGATCAGCTCGATAAGATGGATACTTCCGAGATCGCTGATGCTATCCGTGAGCGTGTTACTGATAGCATGAACGAGTTCATCGAGAAGAATAAGCAGGATCATGATGCTATCATGAATTGTCTTCAGGTTACCAAGGACAAGATTGATAGTGTTCCCGATGCCACTGAAGAGGTTAAGGAATCTTATCAGGTTCTTTCTCGTAGAAAGATTGCTAAGATTCGTAATCGTAAGAAGGGTGTCTTTGAGAGCATGGTGGAAGCCATGTGTGAGAGCTGCATGAAGAATCAGGAACTCTCTGAGGAGTTTACTGAGAATGGCAAGCTCAATGTACCCAAAATCGTTGATCGTATGCAGGTTATGTATACCTTCATTGAGACTGTCAATACCATGAATCTGTATAAGGTTGATGAAGCCTATATGCAGAATCTGATTGAGAGCCTGCGCGTCTAAAAAAAAAATAAGAGAGGGAGAATTATCTCCCTCTCTATTTCTTTAGATTCCAGATGAAACTTTGCCTTTCTTAATAAGGCCTTTGAGTTTTTCTCTAGAATCATTATTTATTTTATCCATTACCTCCTGAATCCTCTTGATATCTATACCACTTTCAACTACATCTTCTCCATAATCAACAAGATTTAAAAGGTTAAATGCACAAAATATCACATTATTATGATATGGAACACGCTTTCCTTTTAGAATGCATTCAACTCCAGAAAAAGCCAAATCTAACCCATACTTATTAAAAAGATTGAGTAAATCATCAATATATACAAATTCTGTAGCATGAGGAGGAAAGCTTTCGATGGTATAAGTCTTAATGAATTCATCAAGAGTATAGCCATAATAGTATTTTAATGGAAAATCAAACCAGTTAACTGTTTCTTTTACTTTAAAGTATTTAGCAGATTTTGCATCAATACTAGATTTAACTACTTTCTCCTCCAGCCCTGAATTCACATCATACATCGTACAATAGAAATCAAAGGATACAGAAACATTTGTTTGTGTATCTCCATAGCACTCATAATTCTCTCTATCAGGAGAATAGTAATGATTAAGAGAGTATCTTCTTTTGATATATTCTATCCATGATTCTTTGCCATACCACTCTATATGATCATGGGATACCTCATCAATGAAATATTCAGCCATAGCCTCATCTGATGGAACTGAATATTTTTTAGTCTTAGATATTTTAACAATTGGCATTATACTATCCGTATAGACACATTGGAATCCCTCATAATTCTCTTCAGATCCTTCTGTATCAAGGCCATATTCATAATACTTTGATCCATATACATATTGCTTGCATTTATATGTATTATCGCTATGCTTTGTAAAAAATGCTACAAATGTATTTTCTTTATGATTTCTTGTATTACGATTGCGATTATTGATGAAATCATACCACTCTTCTATGTCTTTAAATATATCTTCGGCCATTTTAGAATTTGCCCAGTATGCGATAATATCATAATAAAAACTGCAATAGTTATTACCGTTCTTTTTATCAGATTTCTTTGAAAGCAATGAGCAGTAAGCTGTATACTCTTCATTGATCTCTTTGAATACAACTTCTGCGTTAGGGTCATTGCTCACATCAGGATGGTATTTCTTTGCAAGGGATTTGTATTCTCTTTTAAGCTCTTCAATCGAAAGCCCCGGTTTAAAATATTTCATATATTTTCTCCCTTTGTAAATTAATAGTAGTGTAGAGAGTTTATCTCTACACTACTATATTATATAACTAAAATTCCTTACTTATGCTCGTTAGCCTGTTCGACAGTGATATAAGGAAGTCCCATGATTTCCTTAACCTGTCTATCAAGCTCGATCAAGCACTTATTAATTGCACCAGAAGTAAATACTGATGTAACCATTCGAGCATTAAAACTTCTAGCAGCAAAGAGTGCATTGATCTTTTCTTCAGGATGATTCTTGGTGAAGGGAGCAAGTGCCTGAGGGAAGATATCCTTAATCGTACCCTTATTGGCACTCTGTGCAACAATTTTATCCATGTATTTATTCTAGAGCGCAACTTCTAGAATTCTGGTCAATTCCAGATCACTTCTTTTCAGAACGTGTGTAGATCATATCTGCATCCTATTTAATATAGGAGCCTGATTTTTCTTCCATCATAAACTTATGGTTCTACTCTCCGGTCAGGAGATGATCGTTGAACGTTTACCATTTTAAAGGTAAGTCGCTGCTGAACTCACATTTCTGTTGCTAAAGCCTTAGGATTTAACCATAGCTTTATCCCTACTGCTTCTTTCTACTTTCGTAACCATCACGCTTATTCTTTCGAATTACGTTGTGGTGAGTAGGGCTTTAGATGTTTCTCAGCATTTAACCAGGGGAAACACGCAAATTACTCTACGTGCTGTGATTGCTGTTAAGCTACACCAACTCCGAGCTTATCATTGTACTTGATATAGAATTCTATGATAATTCCATCAGGACAATTTTTAAGCTTACCAGTCTGAGGCATAATGTAATCAGGATCAAGCATATTAGCACCAGGGATATTGTACTTCTTATACATAGCCTTGGTAGCTTTGATATTGGCTTCATATGCTTTGACAATCTTAGCCATAGTATCAGACATTTCACTGATCTCACAAGTACGATAAATCTTAATATCCTGGACTACACCAGTATACTTAGATTTAATTCTAATACGACCAAGATCAGATACCATATCTTCATCAGTAATACTACGAAGCAGAGCATTTGCATCTTCTTCATCAAAAGCATTCTGATAAATAATGAGAGGATCACCTTCCTGAATAGGCTGTCCCACCTTTACCATATTATAGATATTGGTAGCCTTAGGCAATGCAGGAGTATCTCTCATAGTAACAACACTAGATGCAAGAGCTTCAGACAGATACTCAGAAATCGAAGTAGAGTCTTCGAAGCCTTCATCATTGTTCATAATTGCAACCTTAGTAAGTACACCCAGATTATAAGCTAAGTTATCATCTTCATTAGCTCTGCCAAAAGAGTACTTATCATATGCAATAATATCGCCTTTCTTGAAATGAGATCCTTTCCTAAGATCTGTATCAAGTTTAACGGTTACGAAGAAACCACCATCAGAGTTTTTCTTAACGGTTTCTTTAAGGTTAATCATTCTATACTGAGTAGCAGCCTGCCCAGTAATAGACTCCTGAGGATCTAATACAGGAGTTTTATATTTAATGATCATATGATCTGCTGTAAGTTCATCAACAACTCCATCTTCTTGTGCCTTTATAGCATAAGTATCAGAGTTTAGATAAGGCATAGCTTCATCAGCACCATTAGTAATGAGAAGAGGACAAGACTGTTCAGTTCTCATAGCATGCTTAGAAGTCTGCACATATGTCATAGCAGAACGGAATGGATCGTCTGTTTATTTATTCATAGGACGCAACTCCTAGAACGCTGGTCAATTCCAGACCACCCCAATTGCGGGAGTGCATAGACTATTTAATCACCTCACTTTATGAGGGCCAGATTTTTCTTCCGCCATTAGCTTGCGGCTTTACTCTCCTACAAGGAGATAGTCGTTGAACGTTCACCATTGAAATATATTCTTTAGGTGAGTCGCTGCATGAACAGGCCTTTACTGAACCTTAGGATTTAACCATAGTTCAATCTGTGCTTTTCTTTCTACTTTCGTAACCATCACGCTTATTCTTTCGAATTACGTTGTGGTAGCACAGCCTTAAGCCTTTACCTGCATTTAACCTGGGAGCATATGCAGATCACTCTACATACGGGGATGACTAAAAAGTTTCCCTAGTTACTCCAAAGGGAGTGATAGCTTCAGTCATAGCAAATGTCTTAGTAACAGACATATCATCTTCGCCAGAATCTTTGATATAACCACGAGTACCATCGATATCCATATCAATAGTAGTCAGACGGTCAATACCAACGTTGGCAGAGAAGCCTGTAGACAATGCTAATTTATTAATCATCGAGTCATCATAGGTACGTTTATCTAAAGAGTAAGCTCTATCGGAGTTCATACCAGAAGGACCCTTAAACGTTGCAGTAGATGCTGTAGTCAACTCCAGAAGAGGATTCAGAGTAGACAAATCAGAAGAGATATTGGAAGTAAGAATCATATCAATGACAGCAGTTTGCTTCATAGTCATAGGATTCTTTGTTCCTCTTCTAATGCTATTTGCATACTGCTCATAGGATTTACCAAGAGCAATATAAAAATATGCAGCAACAATCTCATTTGTACGATATCTATTACCAGAGATATCAGTATGGCGATTGTATTTATTATCTGCAAGCAAATTATTTGCATAGATGAGAAGGTCAATATAATCACTAGGAATTCTACAATCCTTACAAACTTCCTCAGTGATAGGATCCATAAAGAGATCCTTGAAGTTCTCAAGACCATCAGACAGAATTCTACCACCAAATTCATCTAAGAATTCAAGGTAAGTAGATCTTCTGTCCATCTCAGCAAAAGTATAGTTCTCTGTATCACATTCAGAGAGACCATTTAAAAGCAAAGAGCTTTCATAAGTTGCAGTAAAAACAAGATTACCATCCTGGAATCTAATACTAGATTCAGTACTATTCTCAGCTCTCTCACCTTTACCGAATTTAAAACCAATATTTGCTCTCTTAAGAATATTGGTCAATCCCTCGTGATAGCCGAGAATGACAATCAGGGGAATCTTATTAGCCAGAACACTAGCTTGAGAATAATTCAGTCTCTCGGCAGGCTTAGTAGCTGTATAGATAGCAGCAAATTCATCATCTGCAGAGAGCTCAAGCCCAATAATAACACTGAGCATATAGTCTGCATCTTCTTTGTAGTAGATGACTTCAGATGTCTTTTTATCTACTGCATAAGGAATACCAATTGCAAGATCAGCATTATACTTCTTAAAGTAAACATCCTGATCGAAATAGTAAATTCTTTCAGGAGTCTCGATAGTATTGAAAGTAGATGCTAGATCAATATAGTCAATCGGCAAATCATACTTAGAGCAAATGAGGCTATTATCGCCAAAAGAGATTTTAATCTTCTTGCCTTTGTACTTATTACAGGTCTTAATCAATTTATCAGATCCAGGATATGACTTATTAGCCATGCCATAGCGTCTGATAAAGATCTTGTTGTAGTTAGAGACAAGCTGTACAGTATCTGCATCTGTCTTCAAGCAAGGCAGAAGCATTAACTGACCACTCATAGACTTCTCATTACCTCTAAGCATCATAAACCGATTATTGATGAACTTAGGGATATCAAACTTAAGAGTGAATCTCTTACCAAAACTATCTTCGCACTCAGCTTTATAAGTGAGAATATAGTCCATAGAAGTTGAAGTGTCTTCTACAGTGACTTTACGAATTGCTACAGGATAAGTCTTGCTCTCATTGCTCAAAGACTCAAGCATAGCATAGATATCATGATTGATATCATAAGTCTTTTCAAAGTTAGGGAACTTAAGCTCATCCCATTCCTCTTTATTGACACTTGCAACTTTGAGGTTCTTTACAGGCTCAATGGTAGATTTTGTATCATAAAGCAAGCTTTTAACTGTAGTTTTACCTACAGTAGAATCAAGGAATTTCTTATTAACTGCTGTCATACGAGCAGCTCTTGCTTTATTAATTCTCGGTTTCTCATCTTCCTCTACCTGAGCAAGGATAGCAACAATATCCTGATCAGTATCAATCTTATCAATGATTTCATCAGTTGCAAGATTGCCATCATCAGAAGCTGCCTTAATATCTTCAGTAGCAGAAGCCACAGCCTTTACAAGCTTTTCTTTATTCTGCTCAGCTTTCTTCTTCTGAACAGCCTTTTTATCAACTACCTGTTTTTCAGGGGTCTTCTTAATAGCAGAACCAACTGCATATTTAGGAGTAACAGATGTGATAAGTTGATCATATAATCCTTTCAAAGTATTGTACTGAGAAGGGTCATATGCATCAACAGAGAGGGCAAAGTTCTTTTTAGTACCATTATTAATAAAAATAAAAATGGCTCCTTCAAAAACCCTCTTCATTGTACGGAAGGAATTCTTCACATACTGAAGGAATCCATCTGCTCTCATATGATTATTTTCAGATACTACAATATAGATAATTTTATTATGATATCCATCAAGCTTTCTATACTCATCGGTGAGTTTCTTTACAAACTCAGCTCCGTTGGCAGGAAGTCTTGATAAGTCACCATAAAAACTATCTCCGTTAAAATCATCGATATTATCAGTAGTTCGAAGTTTTAACTTATTATTCTGGAGGATGTTTTCAATCTTCGAATCGATATTTGCTTCAAAAAGGTTCATTTGAGATACCTCCTTTATTTAATCTGATGTTGAAGGGTCAATAAATAACGGAGAGAGGGCTATAAACCCTCTCTCCGCTAATATATTTATTTATTCTTGTTGTACTTCATCCATCTATCATAATCATCAATGATATACTGAAATGTAGCAGAGCCTTTGAGATCTTTTCTCGGGCCCATATCGATTCTTTTAGGTACATCAGAATCTTTGAAATAGAATGCCCACATCTGTCTTGCATCTTGAGCCATATCATTATCTTCAATTTCTCTTCCATGTTTCTTATAGAAAGAGTTTGCATCCATCAGCAGAGTAGAACCGTATTTATAGAGATAGCCAATAATATGATGTCTTTCAGGCTGGGTAAATCCTCTCAGGAAATACTTATGAAAGTCAGGATTAATGCTAAGTCCATGTCCTCCTTTATGAATCATAAAAGGAATCATTTTAATACCATCAATAGGTTTCTTGAGTTCAACCCAAATCCAACCATAAGAATGCTTATTATCAAAATTATCCCAGATCTGATAAGGAACCCAGATATTAACATGCTCGATATCATCAAGCTTGTTCTTCATCTTTCCATAACTTCCTTTAGTATCAGATGTAGGAAGCTTAATGCATGCAGTTTCATAGACATTTGTAGCATTCTTAACAATGAAGTGAGCAGTCACTTTCATATTTTCAGGGATACAAGTTTCATCAATATCAATAAAGTTAATATTCTTTACCTCGTATCCGGTTTTATTTTCATTAATTTTAATAATCATAGTCATTATCCTCCATTTAAAGATTTTACTATAAAACAATATAGTAATTCTGTTTTTCTTTTGGCATATTGTTTTAAAAAGCAATAAGTCACTTCCTTTCACATACCGAGGAGTTTGGACGACTCCTCGGTATACACTTTTTAAAGATATGCCTGTAATTAATTGGTGCAATAAATATAATAAGGTGGACGTTTGCTAATAAGAAAAAACTTATTAAGACAAACAATAAGAGAGATGGATTATTTCCATCTCTCTTATTACTATAATAATATACAATTAATTCTTGTAAGTATTACGATTTCTCCGTCTCATAGGCAAAAATAAAAGAGGGAGCATTTAGCTCCCTCTTTATCCTTATCCCAAACTGTCAGGGAGAAGATCGTACATCTCCCTAGCAGTCAGGATATATGCCTCAGCCGTGGCTTCATCTACATACATAGCTACCTGGCCGCCACGATTGGCCAGATAGTTGTATTCATTGATGTGTTTAGCTGGAGTGATGACATCGAGGACCTCCAGAGCGATCCCCAGTGCCGTCGAAGCATAGATATCTCCAACCATACTCTCGAGATCACCACAATCTCGATTATTTTCATGTGCCCATTTACGGCACACAGAGAGAGCATACTGACGCTTTGTAAGCATATTTGCTTACCTCCTTTATGTAGTCTATAACAATAGTATATAATTCATTTTTTGAAATATTGCACATCGTACTCTTCTTTATAATCAGAGCGATTAATAATGCTTTTGTATTGATGATTATTATATACCATATTGAGATATCTAAGTCTTATTTCAATCCTAGGCAATACAGAATAATATCTATGTATAGAGCCATCTATAACTAGAGTATCATCCAGCCATACATTGGCGTTAAACATATCTGAATACTTCTTGCCTAAGTTATCCCAGTCAGGTTTAGATATAGGTCTTTCCAATCCAATCTCTGCTAAGATAGTTTCATTTTTATTGAAATAAGAAGGAGTCTTAAAATATGCACAAATATCTATACTACACGGAGTACAAATCATACTATCTAAAGCATTGAAGTCTTCTCTTTCCATTAGTCTTTTCATGAAAACATTATCTTCATGACCAGTTAATGAATAGACATGAACAAAGCTAGGATTAGCCATAGCCATATTAGATAGATTAGCTCTATTGATTAATCTAAATCTAGGTCTAGGAGATCCTTCTGGTACTTCAAATAGCATAATTAAAGCATCGTAATATCTAAGAGAGTTAATCATCATATCTCTCTGTAATAGAATATCATATGCTTGTCTTTCATTAATTTTGAGAGTATCATAAAGCCAGTTAAGTCTCTCTTTATAATCAATAGGAATATGAGAATATTTCTTCTCATATTCCTCAGCTTTAACTTTTCTTGTTTTTCTTTTCATAGCTTACACCTCAAAAAGAAGAAGGATGCAGGACGAGCCTGCATCCTCTTTATTAAAATGTTCCAGGTATTGTCAAGTTCTAAAAAAGCTTTGTACAGATCCGGAAATCTTAGTATTCAAAGAACTCCAGATATTTCTAGGAACATCGAGAACTCTGTTGATACCATTGTTGACAATCCACATAGAAAGCTGACGTCCAATCTCAGGTTTATACATATTGATGCCACAAAGGTTAGCAATGTAGTCCAGCTGAGCGGTATTATCCAATGTATCATATTTGAAATTGGTAGAAGTTGTAGGAGTAATAGTGAATGCCATATCATAAAGATCCTTGATAGTCATATCAACTTCAATCGAAGTAGGAAGACCATCAACAGTCCATCCACAATTACCGCCCTTATCAATGCTCATACTTGTAATGATTCCCATATCAACATTGAAGAAGCTCTTATACATAGCTCTTACAATAAAAGGAGAAGTATATCCATTAGGGTTGGAAGCAATACTTTGAGGAGCAACCAATCCAATCAAATGGAAAAGAGGTACAAGTACATTCAAGAAAATAGACAGTTTATTTGCATCCGGAGACACAAGTTTAACTTTCACATTATATGTCTTACTCATAGAAGAATCAGACCAAATCTTAGGAAAGATCAAACGACCACCTGAAGCAACAGTGCTAAGATGCTTTGTCAGGTTAGACAAGAAGTTGCCTTTACCAAGAACATCATTAATCATATTATTGACATTCTCAATATTTGTAGCAACATCAGCATGTTCAGCCAACCAGTCAGAATTCATAAGAGAACCACTATAACCAGTTAAAAAGTTAAGTTCTCTACCCAGATCAGAGATACCATTAACGGCAGAAGCCAAGCTAGACTCAGTAGTCTGGCTATCAAAACTTTCACTTACGCTTGTTTCTGTATCGAGATAGAAAGGAATATTTGTATAGTCTTGAGCATTTCCTACAAGACTTCCTCTATTTAATACATATTCTCTCCAATCTACACAATCAAGATTCTTATTGTCTAATTTGAAGTTCTGAATCTCTAGATATCTAGCAGCAATTCTACACATAGGATTTACATAACTATAGTATGCATTGATATCATATCTAAATGTATAATATCTGCCATTAGTAGAAAGCAAATCTTCCAAATTGCCTTGCTGATTTCTTCCAATTCCAAGATCACTGATAAGCTGACCAGCAATACTTTTCTTTTCAGAATCAGAATATCGGGTCATAAAGTCAGGTCTACCTGGGGCAATAAATAGAAGAGGAATCTTTCCTACAATCTTATCAGCATATTCTTTGCCGACACCGGAAGAAGCATTCCAGTTACTGATGCGAGCATCTGTATTAGGAAGAAACTGATAAGGCAATCCAAATACACCAGTTACTGTAGAGATTCTGGTATAGTCAGACTCTTCAGCCGTACCATCAGATCCAATAGCACCACTATAAATAGTATCAGGTTTATATCCGGAGCCAGCATCATCACCATAGTCAGATCCTGTATTTACTACTGTATCCTTAGAAACAGTAGGAGCACTTGGCTTTGCAGTTACATAAGTAGGTGCAGGAGCATATAATTTCAGATATTGCTTAGAGCAATATCCCATACCAAATTTAATCCAATCAGAAGTAGAACCTTCTGACTCAGTAATGCGAGTACCTTTTGTAAGTACTTTGATGGAAGCATAGTTAGTTCCAGGGCCTTTTCTAACTTTAAGACCGGAGTTAGCTGTGACTTCCCATCTATCACCAGCAGCCATTATAGTTACCTCCTTTGAGGATTTCATATATTGAATTTTAATATATTGTTGAGAGGGCCATAATTGACCCTCTCAACGTAGTTTTACTCTCTAGCAATCTTAGACATAGCTTCAACAAGCCATCCAGTATTCTTTGTCTGAAGAATATTAGTGACAGTATCAGCATCAGTCTTAGAACTCATCAATCTATTAATAGACTTCTTAGCTTCCTCTTCAGTAGTTGTACCACTAGTAGCGGAAGAGACATCAATTCCATTCTTAGAAAGAATTTCATAGATGCTATCAATAGACTGAGTATTCTGTGCAATAGTCAGTAAGGCTTGTACGATCAACTTGAGCATATCTGTAGAACTCATGTTCCCAGATACAGCAGTTGCCGTAGTCTTAGAAGCAGTAGGATAGTTGTTTACATAGCTATCCGTAGATCTACCAGTACCCTTGAACTGATTGAAATAGTTATTTGCAGCACTAAGTCTACCAGTATAAAGAGCACTTCCCTTATTCTTATAACCTGCAGGCCTCTCAAATTGAGAAATCCACACATCATTTGCAGCAGAGATATTGTTAGCGTTCTTAATGGAATTCGTTAAACCACCAGTTTGAACTTCGCTATCAAGAAGGTCAAGCTGAGATTTAAGATCATTAATAGGCTTACCAGCCCCGATAGTTTGATCATAAAGCTTCTGCTTACGAGAACTATAAGTCCACTGAGCAAGGCCATAACCACCACTATCATTGACGAATTTATCTTTGGAATAAGATCCATTATTAACTTTGGTTGTGTACTGATCATCAGTAAGACCAAATTTAGTATTGTAGGAATTCTGGAGATTATTAGGTAGCAAGCCAGATTCTTTCACCAGAGATCCCATAATAGCAGCAGTGCCTTCTTTGGAATATCCAAGAGATCTCAGATAAGTCCAAATCTTTTCAGCATTGCTATTACCACTTAGATTACCATTATTATCTGCATTACTCATGATGGAAGTACTGGTAGTAGAAGAACTATCATCAGATGTACCAGCAATAGCATTGTAAGCAGATTCACCATAGATTCCCTTCATAATAGAAGCACCAAGATCTTTCAGTGCTCCAAAGAGACCGGTAGTTGTAGTATCATCTCCACTGGTATCAAATTCACTATAAGATCCAGCAAAGCTAGGATCAAGTGTAGCACCAGCATATTCAGGTCTAGCAATTCCGACAATATCGGAAGTACTTCTATTCTTCTCCCAGACACCATGACCATTTGTTTGATCACCGGTTCTTCCGGGTTGATTGGTATTGCCTTCAACAGTAGGAATTTTACCATTAGTCATAGGACCAGTAACTATACCCACATGATATGCAATATTCTTATCATCGTGCTTAAAGTTCATAAAGATAATATCGCCAGCTTGAGCATTATTCGTACTGACCATACGACCTTTCTTCTTATAGAAGTTCATCAAAGTGGTAGAGCTTGCACAAGGATTACCACCATAGAACAGTGCAGAAGCACCAGCATGTCTAAAGGACCACCAAACGAACTTGCAACACCAAGGATCATTCAGGTTTCCACCGCCAGTGACATCTCTATATTCCTGATTGTACTTGCAATTGTTATTCTTATTAGCAGTTGTGCCAACCTGAGATTTAGCAGCATTAACAACTGCAGCAGCATTCGGAGAAGCAGCATCATCGGACAATCCACGACCTCTATATTTGCTATAGCGTCCACGACCTGTGATAACAGATGCCTTCATATTACTGAATACTTTGCTAGAACTCATTCTTCTTCTACCGAGTTCAGGATCATCGACAATTACATTGCCATTTCTATCCATTCCTCTAGCTGTAATGAAGTGAGAGTTCTTAGAATAAGCAGAGTTATCTCCGCCATTAGGATCTTGGCCAAGCAGAACAGCCTGCTGACCGTGCTTAAGGGCAGAAGAAACATCACTCTTGCTAGTAGTAGTTCTATTACTAATTCCCTTGGCAGAGAAGTAGTCATTAAAGAACCCAATATCTGTAGATCCATCAGATGCTACATGCCCAGTAGCCTGAGCAAATTTAGCAGCTTCAGGAACATTTCCATTCATAAGCATAGAAGCAGCTACAGGGGCACAACCAGACTGACCTATTGTAGAATTACCATATCTCATTCCAGCATAAATACCACCCTGAGAGCCCCCACGTCCACGACCTCTACCAGCAGTGTGGAGTGTTTTACCTCCAGTAGAACTACCCGTAGAAGAAGTATCAGTGGAATTATCTTTCATATCAACACGATATTTATTAGACTGACCAGTTGCCCATCTATATACTCTACTAAAGATATTACCCTGGTTATTCATCATACCCAGAGTGACCTCTTTGCCATTCTCAATACTGGACTTAGTAAGCAGTTCAGCAGTTTCTTTCTGAGCTTCTTCAAGCTCTTCCTTATCAATACCAATAACATCACCGATATTATCGATAATAATACCCATGACTTTATCGATCGGTATTAACCCGAATAGCAAGTTATCATTAATTGCCTTAACCAAGCCTGTCAATACTCTTACTCCAGGAGTAATCTCAAACTTACTATCTTTGGCAACTCCAAGAATAGTTTCACATCTAGACATTCCCTCTTCAAAAGAGTAGAGCCAGAATCCAATGGCTAAAGGTGTAAGACCACCTACAGCATTAAGAACTTTACTTCCTCCCTTAGCAAGCAGATTGCCAGAAGCTGCAAGAGTTCCGATCTTCTCGCCAAGCTTTGGGAAGAGTTTTATAAGGGAAGTATTTGCTTTGGTAGCATACTTACCAACTTTACCTAAGCCATTTACTATAGCCTTCATTACAGGACTTCCAGCAAGCTTTTCAAAGAAAGTACCAAACTTCTTTTCAAGCCCACCGAATCCTTTTTCAATCCAGGAAGCATTGGCAGCTCCAGATCTAAATAGACCTGCATTCGTCAAATTGCTTCCAAATCTTCTCATTTTATCTGCTACCATTCCATTATTGGAATAGAGTGCATGAGAAGCATCATAAAGTTTTGTGCCAATCTTATTAGCACCATTTACGATATTTCCAACAGTTGTTCCGGCACCACCAAGAACTTTGGCAATCTTGCCAGTTCCTTTAATGCCGGGAAGTTTTCCTACAGGACTACTAAGAATCTTTTTACCAACCCCAGTAAGAGCAGATCCTGCTCTACTAAGAGCTCCAAAGATTTTAGACTCCTTACCAGTTGCAAAGCCTCTTACAAGGCCATTCTTAATAATATTAGATGCTCCGCTCTCCTTCTCAACTGCAGCATGAGTAGTAGTGATATTACCACTATTCTGATCATAAGCACCAATCATTGTACCATTCTGATCATATACAGTAACTTCACCATTCTCATCCACAACAGAGGTAGAGCCATTATCATTTGTATAAGTTCCAGCAGCATCATACTTCTGGGCATTTGTAATCTTATGAGTGCTGCCAGTACCAAGAGCATTAGAAGTAAATGTCTTATTATTGATAGCAGCAATATTATCGAAATTATAATTAGCAGAAGAAGTAATAGTTTTACCACTAAAAGACTTAGCAAAGTTAGACTCTTCAGAGCCAACAGGCAGGTTCTTCAGTGTACTATTGAAATCCTTAGATATATCAGTATCGGTAGTTTGAGTTTTCTGCTTAAAGATACCCTTAATAGCATCCCAAAGACCACTCAAAATACCACTTACAATACCAGCTCCAATCTTGGGCAGCGTCTTAACGACTGCTGCTGCAAGAGGAATAGTAATATTCTTCATTGCAAATACAGTTCCCTGAACGAACTTATTTGCAAGACTTTCAAACAAAGAGCCATCTTTAATGCTTCCAACAAAGCCATCAAATTTCTCTTTTAGCCCCTGATAGAATTTGGATTGCTGAATTTGAGGAAGCAAAGTCTGAGTAAACCAAGGGCCTACCTTCTCTTTTAAGAACTGGCTTGCCCAGCCAAGTCCAGAGAAGCCGAGAGCACCAAGGCCAATCATCTTTGCAATCTTCAGTTTACCGCCAAAAGCAGAGTCAAGGAGGGTACCTCCAACTCCGCCTTCTTTATTTCTTCCAAGAAGTCTAGAAATAAGGCTAGGCTTATCCTTCTTCTTTTGATCGCCCTTCTTGAGACCAATCAAATGAGAGAAGAACCCACCAACAGTGCCCATATTCTCAGCAATTTCTTCTTGGGTTTCATCTCTTTCTTCTTGTTCTTGCAGAGCATCTTGAGCTTCTTTACCATCCTCAGGCTTATTATTCTCATCGAGTCTAATAACCTTACCAGAGTCAGTAATTTTAGTTCTTCCTACATTAACAATATTCTCATTAATCTTAGTAAGCAGATCAATGATCTTGGTAGAAGAGTCTTGTTGCTGTTCCAGAGCTTTTTGCTCAGGAGTTTTACCAGCTTCTTCAGCTTGACGAGACTTGAGCTCTGTGCCCATAAGTCGTCTCATCTGTTTAACCCATCTGTTTCCACCTTTATGGAGTTTACCATATCCGGTGACTCTTTCAAGTGAAGCAATAGCATTAGCATCCAGACCAGATTCATCAATCATAGCCTGTCTTGCACCAGCAAATTGATCAGCATTTATACTCTGAAGGAATTCTTCAATTTCATCAGGTCTTAAGCCATCCTTCTTGAGTATCTTTCTTACAGCTTTAATATCACCACGGCGTAAAGCCTTCATGATATGCTTTTTATCATTCATGGCATTGATAAGAGGAGCATGTCCTCTCTTAGCCCAAACACCGTTTGCATCAAACAGATCGCTTACAGCACCACCTGCTTGATCAATCATATTATTGAAAGCAATATTCTTGGAACCTCTATTCTTAATAAAGGTATCCATATTATCAGTCATGCTTTGCAGTTCCTCCAAAGAAGATCCAGCAAGCATTTCATCAAGTTGTTTAGTTTGATCAATTTTAGTTCCACTACGAATCTTATGCTTCTTTCTAAACTCCAAACGTTGCTTAGCAGTCATAGTATCCATAGTACCACGAGCAATCTGCCGAGAAATCAGGTTATTACCAATTCCACCCAGAGCTCTGAAAGGCAAAGAGACAGCAAATCTTGCAGGATAAGTGAGTGCTTTAGCAACGCCACCGATCAAGGAAGATGCTCTCTTAAATACTTTCTCTCTAAACCATTCCCCTAAAGGAATGCCGAGATGTTTCTCAAATACTCCATTTACTCCATCAGCGATTCTATCACCAACAGAGATGAAGATATTTCTTATAAACTGTCCAGATCCCTTTAAGAAAGTCTTAGTAGGATCAATAATATACTTCTTAGCATAGTCTTTAAGATCAAAAGCAATCTTCTTACCAGTATTCAGAAGAGGATTAATAAATCCATCCTTAAGAGCACCAAGAAGACCACCATGTTTCTTACCATCTTTATCCTCTTTACCAAAGATGGCTTCTTTAAATTTATCAGTAGAAGCTATATAACCGCCTGCAGCACCAAGCATAGCATTTCCAACTAAACCGAAAGGCCCGAAGAAAATACTAGCAGCAGCACCGATACCCATAGCAGGAAGAGCTTTCTTAATCTTTTCCTGAGTTTCTTTAGTCATCAGTCCATTAGTGCCCTTTTCGACACTACCGAACATGAATTCCTTGAAAGCATCAGTATTCTTAGCCCAGCCAAGAGTTGCTCCAGCAAGAGCACCACCAACTAAACCAAGAGGAGTAAATAAACCAGCAATGGCACCGCCGATACCAAAGTCGATCATTCCCTTAGAATTCTTATTGAAGAATTCAATAACACTCTTAGGAATCAATCCACCCTTACGGTTGCCATTTTCATCTATTTCACCAAATAGATATTTCTTAGCAGTCTCAGAATTCTTTACAATGCCAATACCTGCACCAGCAGCAGCACCAAGAAGAGGACCACCAAAGAGTCCAGTAACAAGAGAAACGCCAGAGCCAATCAGTGCATCAGCAGCAATATCTGCTCCATCACCACTAACTTCTCCCATGACTTTTCTAATAGCTTTCCAAAGACTAGAACTAGTATCATTAGTCTTGGAGTTGTTATTTACAGTGCCCTGAGCATAGTTACCGATTTTACCACCTCTAAGAGCACTTAAAATTTTACCCTTTTCTCTATTCTCTCTCATTAAGTTCTTCTGCTGAGTTTTTCTTCCTCTATTGGGAATAATAATCTCACCAGGAGAAACCATTGCGAGACCATATTTACTGACAATACCACCACGAGCAAGATTCTGAACTTCAGGATTATTAAGTCCTTGCAACAGCTCTGTCATCTCATCAAGATCTGTAATAGCAGTATTATCATTATAAGATGTATCCTGACCAGTAAGCAGATCAGTTAAATATTGATAATTAGCAGCATTAGACCTTCTGGTATTTCTATACTGCTTTGCATCGTCAGCAGAAAGGATTCTTCCTGCTCTTAAAGACTCGAATAGAGTTCCATAAGTATCATCAAGACCTTGCATGGCTCTATTCTTAGCCCAACCTAATTTAGACTTTAAACGCCCACCGACACTACGAGCAAAGGCTTTACCTTTTTCATCTACCCATTTTCCTACCTTTGTCTCTTTAAATTTGCCATATAGGTCATTAAACATCTTCCTCATTCTATTTTCGAACTCATCGAAAATATCAGAAGTTCTAGTGACCATATAGTCTAAGAAACTTCTATAAGGTCTACCAGCTTTATCGGAGAAGGTTTCTCCATCTTCAGTACCAAACATCGCATCATAAATGCGTTGGTCGGCCTTCTGAATGATGTCGGTAATCCAAAGTGCAGGAGAACGAAGTAGTTTATCTACTCCCTTCTTCATTGACTGCCATTTATCAGTTACAGTCTTAGCAGAGTCAAACTCTCTAATGACATTTTCTTTAGTTATACCGAGCTTTTCAGCAGCAGTTTTCTCCTTAGGAGCTTTCCTTTGCTGGAAAGTACTTCTTCTATTAGGATCAACCCAGGGATCTTCAATTGTAGTATCTTCTGCAAAGCCATTCTCTTTGTAGAATCTATCAAAATCTCCCTTAGGACGATAATTGCTATTATTATTTTTGCCTCCTCTAAGGCCATAAGTTCTGATATAGCGAACTTCAGCTAAGATATCCTTAAGATAATCTGTAGCAGATTTAAATTTGTTACTCTTCTTATAGTATTCTCCAGGTCCACCCTTATTAGGATCGAATCGCTTTAATTTTCCATGATCATCAAATTCAAGCATTCCACCATTAAAGAGTAGACTTGCAGGATTAGCGAAAGAACCTTCAATGCTCTTCATATATCTGGTACGATTCTGAGCAGCATTGAAAGTATTAGCAGCTATATTGTATACACCCTTTTTATCATGATCTCTTAAGTAATTGACAAATGAAGTCCATTCATCATACCCAAAAGTCATATTGTAAGGATTGGTTTCATTCCTTCTATCTCCTCGTGGGCCATAACCCATATAAGGAGTAAAGTCACCACCATCATTGTAAACTTGCTTACCAAGCTTCTTAAATCTCTTATTGAGTTCTTCTCGTTCAGCTGCAGTTTTGGCAAACATATCAGCCCACTTATTGAAAGAATCTTCAATAGAGGATATTGATTGTGCCCATGCAGCTTCTTGATTTTGCTTATATTCACGATGTATCTCTCGCATCGTCTTATACTTTCCTGAAGCCCCGTCATAGTATTGAGCTGGGCGACCAGAAACAGCAGATTCGATTCGAGCTAAGTATTGTGGGATAACATCCACAATTGCTTTCTTAGTCTCTCCATCAAATGGTATAGGCCCTCGTTGGTACTTTGAAGTATCAACAGAAGACTTCTTATCCATCTTGATACCAAGTAGATTACCAATTATACCTTTGAAGTTGATGCCATCAATAGTCTCTTCTTCTGCCCAGCTATTCATTCTAGCCGCAAAGGCAGAGAACAGTCCAGACATATTTTCATCAAAGGATTTAAGTGTAGTTTGTACAATCGAAGGAATCAACATCTTGGCTACCATCATAGGAATAGCCTTAAGAGGAGATCCAACGAAGACTTTCAACATGTTTCCATCTGATCCACTAAGCATACCGCCAGTAGGATCCAAATTCAACAAATTCTTATAGATATTCTTAGCATAAGCGACAAGATCAGGAGCGCCACTAGCACTAACAATCTCATCATACTTAGTAGACTTATACTCTTCCTGTTGAACTTTATAGAGATTACGCTGCATCTCAGTAAGCTCTTTCAGATAAGCATTTGTCTCACTTACCTTATTAGAGATATCTCCATAGAATTTGACAGATTCATTCATATAATTGGTAAGAGGACCAGAGAGAATAGAATTGATTAATGCAACTCCATTACCAACTCCAGCAAATCCATTAACCATAGATGAATAAATCTTTTCATTCTGCATAGACAAAAGTTTAGTAGATGCCATATTGACATCTGCAATTGCTTTAGCAGAACCAACAATGGCTTTGGTCTCCGCTTCAGAAGATGCACTAATCATTCCACTAATAGTTCTAGTAGATGCAATAGTGGCCTTCGTGGATTCAGAGACATCTTCATCATTGTCTTCAGAACCCCAGTCATTACCAAAGTCATCACTTTCAAATTCTGAGAAATCGGAGAAGTCATCGCCCATGACTCCTTCCATACCAAACTGGTTTTCGCGTTCTTTATTATAGAACTTACCAGTGGTTATATCTTCTTGAAGTGCTTTAAGACCAAGAGTAGCAGCTTCATAAACTTTAGATCTCTTAATAGATCTATCAACAGCTTTAAGAGTTTGACGATAATTTCTAGTAGCTGCATAAATAGTTTTAAAGAGTTCATCGTTGGTATCGATGAAGTCTTTCATATTTTCAGTAGGCTCTGTAATTGTTTCAATTGCAGCATATCCTACTGACTTTCCCATATTTTTAATGTATTCTGTAACTTTCGGAAGTCGTCCAGCCATAACGGTTAGCCCTCCTTTTAAGAATCTTACTTCTATGTTCAGGGTAGCAAAAGTACAGTAGAGAGGCTTAATTGCCTCTCTACTGAGTAGTTTAGGGATTAGTTGTCCTCATTATCGGCTCTATCATTATCCTCATCGGAGGTCTCAATTTCACCTGTAAACTTCTTGAACTGCTTGAAGACCTGATTGCATCCAACTGCAGCAAGGCCAGAGCCCATACCAATAGTGCAAGCTTCTACAATATTCTCTGCATTGATAGCAGTGGGAACTTTATAGAAGAGAGCAATACCGATAAGACCACCAATAACAGCAGACACAGGAGGAATGCTCTTCCGCTGTTCATCAGTCTTGAAAGTGAACTGCTTCATCACCCAAATGATGAGATAGACAGCAAGTACGATAAAAGGCATAGAAGGAATATTGAATTCCATAATATAATTCTCCTTTCAAATTTAAAATATTTTTTATTACAATGTTTGAAAAAGAGATATGAGGGAGATAAAAATCTCCCTCATATTAATTACTCTTCAGGAAGCATATCGAGCAATTCCTTAAAAGTAAGTTCATGGAATTTATTATCAGGATCCATGTATCCAAATAGAGTTACATTTCTAGATTTAGAGTTGGCATAGCTCTTTAGATAATCCTGATTGATAGGATAATTATTAGGATCGATTTTATTCATATAGCCCCAGCACATAGCTAGTCTAGCATCTCTAAAAATAAAATTCTGATCATAATTTTTATCATGCACATCCACTGTTGGATTCTGGAGTTCAAACTGTTGGATAATTGCTAAGCATAGTTCTTTCTTGTTCATCATCTATTTATTATTCTCCTTTGATGATATGCTCCATAATTTCATCAGTAATCTCATCAATAGGTCTAAGAGAACCATCGTCATTAGACTCATTAATGAATATATACCTGATATTGTATTTACAACTAAGATCATTGATATAAGTTCTATCATTCTTCAGAATGTTTACCATTCTTCTGCAGTATTCCATGTATTCTGCATTCTTTTCATGAATATCAGCATGAGAAGGATCATCCTTCATTCTTTGCTCAATGATTCTTTTATTAGATTCTTCATCCATGTATAGGAAGAAAACCATATTAGGAACAGGAATTTTGAAATCATTATATTCATGATTGTAAAGCCACTTGATATAGTCCCTGCATTGATCAGCCAAAACAGTATCAATATACTTATCAGTAATCTTAGAATCCCCAAAGAGAATCTTACATCCCTGATGAATCACATTAGACTGAGTATAACGATCAGCAATTACGATTCCTCCATTATCATAGATCTCTCCCCATGCATCATTTGCATAAGAGATAGATCTATCAATAGAAAAGAAATCGGAAGTGATAATAGGAGATAATTCTTTACGAGTCTCACTCCATGTACCGGACAGGTACTTCTCAACCATATTAGCAGAGTTCTCTCCATATCTAGGGAAAGATACGAGAATAGAATTTCCGCCAATTCGCTTTTGAATATTGACAGCCTGTGTATGTTTACCAGAGCCATCAACACCTTCAATTACAATGAGCTTCCTATTAAGATAACTTTTCATTTTCTTTTCCTCCATCTATCAAATTGTAATCTTAAAAATATTCCTAATAGAATACAAGCTAGTAATCTTATAGCACTAATCATTTGAAATCCTTCCATCTATCAAATTCGCCAAAGTTTACAAATTCATAATAGGTATCTGTATCAGGCATATATAAAAACCTCTTATCGGTATCATTTATGTAGACTACTGTCGGATATTGAAATTTGGCTCCTCTATAATGATTTTCAAAATCTACTTGATTCTCGCAATTGCTCCAACCAAGATATGCTCCATCTTGTAGTGTAAGAACCATATGAGGTGTTTTATAATACGAATTATATTCTTTCTCTAATTTATTTTCCTTCTTATGAGAATCCTTCATATCTACAGAGTGATTAATTGCATAATTCATGCCTTTAAGAAGAAAATATAAACAAGTAATACCTACAATTGCTATAGCAGTAATTATTCCTATGAAATAAAATATATATTGTATATCAGTCATTGATATAACTTTCCTTTCAATAAGTTACTTAAATGTACCAGATAAGGTAAATAATGAAAATGATTGAGTAAAGTGAGAACTCTCTAGTAAAAGATATAAAAACTCTTTTGGGCTCTGCTAGTTACTCCTAACTATGCGGGACCCCCCCCCCCTGCCGACAATTATTTGAATAAGCAGAGGAGGGTGTCTTGATAAATGCAGAGCTCTGAGAACATCCTCTTCCAATTAAGCATTTATTATACACCTTCCTCTGAGTGAGGAAGGTGATTTTGTTTTATGGGTGAAAGTTTAATAGTCAGAAAGGGTGGAGGATCATCAGGTGGAAGTGGCAATAGGCTTACTACGGAGATTATATTAGAGAATACTAATTGGGTAGCACCAAAGGCAAAGAATCAGCAATTTAGCGTAAGAATATTTGGAGGTGGTGGAGGAGGTGGAACGTCAAATAGTAATACGAATAATGAAGGATCTGGAGGTGGCGGTGGATGGATGAATAATGCATTATTAAATATACCTGCTGGTACATCTGTACAAATTTCTATAGGAAGAGGAGGATCATTTGGTTCTTATGGAAGTGATGCCACTACAGGAGGATCTACAGTATTTGGTAAATACTTAAGTGCTAATGGCGGATCTGGTGGAAATGGTTTTAATGGTGGATCTGGTGGGTCTGGAGGAGGAGGTATTGGATGGTCTAGACAAGGGAAAGGCGGAGAAGGATATCAATTTGGAGGTGGAGGAGGTGGTCGTAATCTATGGGCTTCAGCAGATAGAAATAATGTTGGCGGAGGTAATGGAGGCATGTGGGGAGGTGGTGGAGGAGCTGGAACATCTATGAATGGAGGTAAGGGCGGAATGTATGGAGGAGGAGGTGGAGTTGATGGTGGAAATAATAGAAGTAGTATTGCATATGCTGGAGATGGAGGAATGTACGGAGGTGGTGGAGGAGCTGTTAGTGATTCTAATTCTGGAGCTGGATCAGGTGGTAAATATGGTGGAAATGGATCATATGGAGAAAATAATGCTACTGATGGCACTAATACTTCTACATGGACCAATGTATTCAATGACGGCAATGGATACTTTAGAGGATGGGGAAGAGCTGGGAAAAAGTATAATGCATCATCTGATAAGTTTAGAGGTGCTGGTGGAGGAGGATTTGGTGGTAATGGTGGAGATGGAGGTCTTTGGGGAGGAGGCGGTGGAGGAGGATATGGTGGCAATGGTGGAAATGGAGGCAATTATGGTGGCGGTGGTGGCGGTGGATTTGGTGGCGATGGCGGGGACGATTGTGGTGGTGGAGGAGGATATGGTAAATCTGCAAGAGGAGGTAATTGTACTGGTGGAGGTGGTGGTTACTATTCTCCAGGAGCAGATGGTATAGGTAATCAAGGTGGAGGTGGAGGAGGATATGGTGGAATTGCAGGATACGGTTTTGGATGTGGAGGTGGGCCACATAATCATCCTGCTACAAATGGTATTTGTATAATTCAGTACTATATTTAAATATATAATCCAGAGAGATTTTGTATCTCTCTGGATTATATATTTTAATTATATACTATTTCTATGACTAAATAATAATTAGCCATTACAAATACTTATGATAAAGGAGAAGTATTATGAAGTATACACCTGATGGCGATATGGAAATTGATCTGAGTGAACTTGCTAAAATTCTGACCGATAAGATTCCATCTGATATTCTCTATTCTTCAAAAATCCTTGTCAATAATGCTTTAGTTGGAGACTGTGGAAGGATTCTGATGAATTATAAGAATGAAGATGTATGGAGATTGTATGGATTCCTTCAAGTAACTGCTGGATATTGGATTAAAGAAGTCCTTAGAAACCGTAAAGTATCTAGTCTTAAGATTAGATTCAAGAGACTTGATATCGAATATGAGTCTGTACAGTCTATTGGAGAAGATAGTATTCCTGATACAAAATTCATCAATCTTCATTTCGTATTTAGAGACTTCCAAACTTATGCTGGTGATTGTAATAGTATGGTATTGCATTCAATTCAGCATTAACTAAATAAAAGAGATATAAGAGAGCTAGTTTAAATACTAGCTCTCCTTTCTTTTTTGTAAAAGTCTTATATTTTGGCTATATAATATCTGGTGAGAAAAAGGAGGGATTTAAATAATAGCAAAAAAAAAATAAAGGAGAATGAGATTATGGAAGACATTAAGTACGTTAGTTATCATGGACAGATTTGCATACTTATTGAAGACAAAGGAGATAAGTCTACTATCGCTGGAATCTATTACTATACGAATAGTTTTGATATGTCTGTTTTTGAAGGAGATGTAAATACCTCTGAATTAAAACCAGTAAATCGTGATGATGTTAGTGATAAGTCTATGATACATCGACTGAAAATATATAGGACAATTCATGATTGTATATTTGGATTTGCTGAGGAAGAAATGGAACTAGTGCACCCATTTATTTAAAAAATAAAGAGGACTGGGGAGAAGCCCTCTTTATTTTTATGGTGGTACATAATGAGGAGTGTGGACAAGAGATTTATGGTTTAATTAGAAATCGCCTTCGCCATAAAACTCGTTATCCAATACTTTCACCACCTAACTTGAGAATCTGATAAGTGATGTATCAAAGTGACGTTACATAAATTACTTCAAAAAATCTTTTGCCTCGAGATTAAAGGATGAGTATTTTGTATTGTATTTGTATATCACTTATCGGTCTCAAGTATATAATATCTAATCATATCTTATAAGAATTACAGACTGAATAAGAGTGGGGATTTCTCCCCACTCTTTTATTTTTTCTTAAAATAGAATTTATATCTAGGCTTTTCTTCTCCTAGATATTGCCATCTAATCCAATCATCTAGAAAGATAGCGGCTGCAATTACAGGCAACCAGAGGATTGCAAATAGAGGACAGACCTGTCCTAAGATATTTCCCCACATATTACTGTAGTCCCATACATTTAATCCTAGACCGATATTTACAATACAGCCTGTCGTAAACTCCAGTAATAGGACTATACAGTCGCCTATTAGGACTTGCAATTCAAAGTATGTATCCCAAGGAAGAACTTCATTGATTAATCCTACGCAGATTAAACATATTCCTCCTAAGATAAACATACTAGGATGGGAATGCCCTCTCCAAAGAACTTCAATGGAGTAATAAACACATCCACCTATTTCCCATAAGAGAAGATATTTAAAAATAGTTAGTAAAGTAAAATGCTTATCTTTCTTTATAGAATTCATGTAAATCATCTCCTTTACTAAATAGTGAAAAAAGAAAGAGGGGCTTATCGCCCCTCTTAAACAGTTAGATATTTAATTGGCTTATTCCTTGACAATCTTATTATATCAGAGAATACTACTCTATTAAGCTTCTCTACTACCTCATATGTAGGAAGAGGAGTCAATACTTCTCTGAAACCTTCATTAGAATAATATTCTAAGGCTTTAATAAGATCATACACATCTTCAGTTTTTCTAGCTCCATCTATTTGTTCTGCATAAATTTCAGAGCCTCTATATAGAGTAATTGCCTGAACACTCATTGGCAGATAGAATTTTTCATTATTATTCACTTTTTCTATTGCACAAGTTCTGTCATTAAGAAGATGCTTTAGATTTGATATATAATCAGTAATTTGATCGATTTTATGCTTTACATTAATTACCATATCAATATCGATACTTTCAGAATCAATAGTAATATGTATTGGACCAAATACATGAGTATCTTTATAATAATGATTTGACAAAGCTATTAGTTCGGCAATTGCATACTCTAGAGACGTATATTCATATTTATGCAATTCTTTACCCTCTTCAATTACATTAAAAGATAGTTTAATATCTTTTCCTTGAGGAGAGAATACAAGTCCATTATTTACATCTTTGAGAAACTCAATATCTTCATCTATTGATTTTAGACTAAGCATAGAAAGTTCATACTTTGCCATATATTTCATTCCCCTTTAAAATTAGATAAATGTAAATGTCTTGTCGTTGCCAATGACAATTCTTCTGCTAAATATAACTGCAGAATTGCGATTATCGATAAAATAATCATCAGGAATGCTACAAAGCTCAGGCTTATATCCGAGTTTCATCATAGCTGTAATTTGGTTGATGACATCTTTTATATTATGGCATGTAGTAAGTTCTTCGCCTCTCTTGGCAATCATAACTTTATTACAGTCATAATAGGTAACCACATATTCTACAGTTGCAGGAAGATCAAAATCTTTTCCGTTACCTGTATAAGTAACAAGAGCCTTAAATTCACCATCAATTTCTTTCATCTCATTAATAAAAGTTTCAAGACAATTTTTATGCTCATTTACTTTCGTTGAAATCATAATTCATTTCTCCCATTTAAATTAGTATATTTAATTAAAAGTTTCCTGAATGGTAAATATCTATATAAATGGCATAATTATCCCATGGAACAATTAAATAAGCATGTAAGAGCACTCAATATGCTCGTAATTTAACCCATTAACATTTAATTAAATTCAAAGGAGGGATTAAACAATGGCCGAATTTTCTGCTACCGCTAGAATTCCTACTAGGCCTCTCTCTTATGACCAGTTAAATTTGGCTGAGAATAAAGAGCTGATTGCTGACTATAACACTGGTGCTCTCTATGTAAAGAAAGCCGATGGAACAGTTGTCGATGTCAGTGCTGCTGTTAAGGAAGTTATTATTAAAGAGATCCAGAAGGATCCCAATTTCTCCAATAATATTCAAATCACTATTAATGGAGATACCTATGAACTTAGCACGGTAATCACAAAGAATGTCACTGAAATTAAACAGATTCAGGATGCTCTTGGTTACTACGTAGATAAGGAAGGTAATGTAAAATTCGATCTGCTCGATAAGATCGCTAAAATCGATCCTAATACTGGCAAGGTTGAATTTACCATTACCGCAGATGATGTTCAGGAGACTGACAATCGTGTATTTCTTTCTCCTACTGAGAAAGAATCTGCTGCTAAAGCAACCCATCCTGAAATTATTAAAGCCACCATTCTTGGTGGTACTCAAGCTTGGACTGGCTCTGATGCTCCTTATACACAGAAAGTTACGGTTACTGGTATTAAGGAAACTGATGTTCCAGTAGTTGATATTTCTCTTGGTGATATCTATGATACTATCACTAAGCAGTTGGATAGCTATGCATATATCTATAAGATTCTTACCTACGATGGTTACATCATGGTTTATGCAAGCCAGCCCACTGAGAATGATATCAATATTCAGATGAAAGTTGACAGACAGTAAAACAAATTAATAGAGTTATTTACCCAAACTCTATATTTTATATTTGGAGGTATTAAAAGACATGAAGATTTTCCAAATTGTAAATGGCTTCTGCCATTGGTGCACTCCGTTTACATCCATGGAAGAAACTAAGGGTTTCCCGCCTGATTGCATCTTTGTCGAGGCTCCTGACTATGTAAATGAGCAGTGGGGCTACGATGAGACCAAAGAAGGCGATGAGCGTTTCATCCATCCTGAGCCTCCTGAAGGTTGGGCTTTTGATGATGAGACTGGTACTTTCTATCCTCTGGATGCTGTTCCTCAGATGCTGGCTGATGCTCAGAATGCTAAGCAGAATGAGAACAAGGCTGCATTTGCTAAGTTCTTAAGTGAGCATCCCATTACATGGGTTGATGGCAAGACCTATGGTGTCTCTATGGAAGATCAGGAAGAGATTTCTCTGAACCTGAGCAAGTATCAGCTTCAGGTTGAGGCTGCCAAAACTGATCCTTCTGTCGTTCCTGTTCTGCAGTGGCATGCTGTTCATGAAGCTTGTACTGACTGGACCATCGAGAGTATGACTGCTTTGACTCTGGCAATAAATAATTTCGTATATCCTTGGTTCCAGCTGATGAACCAGTACAAGGCTCAGATTTTCAATGAGACTGATCGCAAGGCTGTTGAAAAGATTACCTTCGATTATCGTACTGATGAAGAGAAGGCTGCTGATGAAGCTGAAGCTCAGAAGGCTGCTGAAGACATGAAGAAGTTCGAAGAAGAGCAGAAGGCTAATGAGAATACTTCTTCTACAGAAGAGACTTCTAAGACTGAGACCACAGAGTCTGCCGAAGAGACTAAGAAATAAAAAAGAAAAGGGCTGGATGATTCCAGCCCTTTATTCTTTTATCTAGGAATTTCGAAATAAATATTGCAGTCGTAAATCTCTCCTGTCTTGGCATCCATAATATCGATCTCATCTACATATCTAGTAGATACCCCATCTTCGTATCTGCTTAAAAGTTCCTCACAGATGAGTTCCAAAACAGCATAGTCTGCAACAAGGCCACAAGCTGCTAGTCTCTTCATGATAGTTCCAAGAGCAAATCTCGGATTTGCCATAGCGATAACTCCAAGTTCAAATCTCGGATTTACAATAGCTTTAATTCCAAGACCAAATCTCGGATTTGCTATAGTACGGAATGCTTCTCCATCTTTTCGATAGAGCATAACACTAACATGGTTAGTGCAATTAGGAATCTCCATTCTAACTGAATACTTCCTATTGAAATTGGCTTGGATCCTTGTAGTTTCCTCTCCAGAATCAAGTGAATAAACTGCACCGAATACACAATATGCAATTTCATTTGCAATGGAGCCGTTAGTTATATACTTGTGGATTTCATCAATGAAATCCAAAGCATTATATGAAGGGGTTTTGGAAATACTTCCGATATAGGTGAGATAGATCTTGTCATCCAACTCTCCAATTTTGATTTTGGATAGCTTATTAGTTAAACGAAAAAGACATTTCCTATCATCAAGATCCTTGAAGTCACATACAACCTCGATTTTGAACTGCTTGATCTTTTCCATTATACATTTCTCCTTTCAAGCTTGAAATACATCTTTCCGGTGAACTCTTTTCCATCTCTGGTTTCGAATTTGATATCCTGAGTGATCTCATCTTCATCAGGATGACTTGTAGCATGAAGTGCTACATAGGATACAGCCGTTTCGATATCTCTATATGACACCAGTAAACTATGGTCATGGCAAATTGAACTCATAATGAATGGAATCACATTATAGATATCGCTAAATCTAAACATGCCAAAATAGGGATGGATATTTAATTCGTCGCAATCCATCCTTATAGTTAGACTGTCAGGATTGATCTTTGTAAGGCTAAAGGAAAACTCATAATCGATATCATTCTTTCCTTTAAACTCCATCTTCTCATTCTTCGCATATCCCCAGATATAGACCATATTGAAGAAGAAGTATGTGAAGTCTTTCATGATGTAGTCATCAATCGATCTCCACCCACAATCGACTTTATCCATGATCTCTTTACAAAACTTCATTAATGAAGCATTGGAAATTTCTTTCCATTTTCTTTCGAAGACAACCTCGATAGAATCCTGGCTATGTCCAGATTCAATGCAATCGAAGTCTTTATTATCGACTTCGTTATTCCATTGATCGACTTTGCTTGCAATTCTGCTAAGAATTGCATATTGATCTTCATTTATGCCACTAATTTTTACATTAATGGCATATTTGATTTGGTCTTCATTTGTGAATTTCATTTTTCATTCTCTCTTTCTTAAGACTTAAGTGATTAAATTTATTTTTCACTCATATTAATAATATATGATTGAAATTATATAAATGAACAAAAGATTAAAATGATCTCGATTATGAAATCGAGCATCCTTTTGTGAGAGATTTGCTAAGCAAAGTAATTTCTCTCACCCCCCCCCCCCGATTATCCTACGATTTCGAGGGAGGGAGGGTGAATGAGATTTTACTTTGTCTAGTAAAAATCATAGTTCATTACTCCTTCCCTTGATAGGGAAGGAGTTTATTCGTTTTATTAAGGGTGGAAATGGAAAAGGATGTAAATTTGATCATCATGGTGGAATAAATAGTGCTGAATTATATAAGTATCAAAAAGGAGAGTGATAATTAATGGGAGAATCATTAATTACACGTAAAGCTGGTTCTAGTGGAGGGTCTAGTGGAGAATTTAGAACTGAGATTATAACAATCTCGCAAAATTGGGTAGTGCCAAAGAATTTAAAGAATAAAGCAATATCTGTAAGAATATTTGGCGGTGGGCAAGCTGGATGTAATAATAGTTTTGGTGCTGCTGGTGGTGGATCTGGAATGATGAATAATGCAATATTAACTAATCTCACTCCAGGCCAGATTATACCTATTATCATAGGTGCTGGAGGTAGAGGTAATATAGCAAATAATAGTTTTGGTGCTGCTGGTGGAACTACTTTATTTGGAAGCTATCTGTCTGCTAATGGTGGTGGTTCTGGAGAATGTGGAGCTGGTGGTGGAGGAGGACTTAGATGTAATGCAAATCAATTTGGTGGTGGTGGAAGTTGGTATTCTGATGGAGGAGATGGAGGAACTTATGGTGGCGGTGGAGGAGGTGGATACAGTTCATATGGAGGATCTGGATGTAATGGCGGTAATGGAGGAACTTATGGTGGAGGAGGTGGAGGAGCTCAATGCGGAAGAAAAAGCAGAGCAGGAGATGGAGGAAATGGAGGAACTTATGGAGGAGGTGGAGGAGGCGGTTGTGGATTGTATTCATATGAATACAAGAATACTGGTAATGGTGGAAATGGTGGTACTTATGGAGGTAGAGGAGGAGATGCCCGTGTATATTGGAATGATCTTTATAAGTTTGATGGAACTTCTGCTGAAGATGGTACCAATACATCTACTTGGACTAATGTATTTCATGATGGCAATACTTACTTCAGAGGAGCAGGTAAAGCTGGAAGTCAGATACCAATGTCACAACTAACCAATCAAACATGGGGATCTGGTGCCGGAGGAGGAGGATATGGTGGTAATGGAGGTAATGGCGGTGCACTAAAAGGAATTCAATCCGGTGGTGGAGGTGGTGGATATGGTGGTAATGGAGGTATAAATAGTGGAGGAGGTGGAGGATATGGTGGTGATGGAGGAAATAATAGAGGTGGTGGAGGAGGATATGGGAAATCTGCCAGAGGAGGAGATAATTATGGAGGCGGGGGAGGATATTATGCTGCCGGAGGAAATAATAATGGTGGTGGGGCTGGATATGGTCCAGGAGGAGAATATGATGTAAGATATGCTACTATGGGTGCTGGTGGTGCTGGGCAAAATGGACCTTATAATGTTGGTGGAGATGGTGTTTGCATAATTCAATACTATATCTAAAAAAAAAAATAATAGGGCAGATTTACTCTGCCCTATTATTCTCATTTCATGAGAGTAGTTATGTATTCACTAGCTAAAGCAATAAATTCTTTATTGCTGAAGTGATCAGCTCCATAGAAAGTTTCATTCATGAAATCACTCTCTTCAGCTTTTCCAATAACTGTTCTCATACATCTTTCAACAGCCATCCAATTAGTACCATACTTCTTAGCAACTGCAGGATATATAGTCTTAGTTATAGTATCCAAATTACTCTCATCTTCAATAGCCATTTGAATTGCCATTCTTATGTACTTGAATCCTTTCATCTGAGGCTTAATTCCAATCTTATTGAGAAATATAGAGATCTTCATTAAGACAGTATCATAGTACATGATTTTGGAATTTTGATGAATGCTATCAAAGATACTCATATTGATCTGATCGAGAGACTTAAGCTTAGAAGTTGCTTCGGGTACATACTGAATGATGTTAGTGGTGATGGTGTTCATTTTTATTTCTCCTTTTATTTTTGTATTAGAGAAATTGATGAATTTTAAATTCTTATCTTTTTCTCCCATATATTATATAATGGAAATTTATGACTATTACAAAAAAGAAAGAGGACTATAATTAGTCCTCTTTCATTCATTTCAATTCATCAGGATCAATATCCATGAAGCTACAGATAGTCTTGAGAGATTTTACAATATCTTCTCTCTTCTCCATCATTACAGTATCCACATAGTCGTGTCCATCCAAAGTTTTGCCTCCAGTCGGATTTCTATATATCATGTAGTTTATTGTATTCATAGCCCCTATTAATTCTCCAAATGAATCTCTTCTAAGATTTCCATCACAGAAGTGAAGCCCATTTCTTTCATAAAAACCAAGTTGCATACTAATACCTCCTTAAGTATTACTTTTATATTATACAATTAAAAATATGATATCTTGTATTTGGAACTAATAAATAATGTTGTAATAAAGGAGGTATCAGTGTATGAATCTTCATACTGTATTTGCAACAAAGAATTACTGCTACACTGATTTGCCTAATATGCCTAAAGTTTTGGGCATTATGGTACATTCTACTGGCTGTAATAATCCTAACCTGCGTAGATATGTTGGTCCTGATGATGGATTGCTTGGGCCCACTAGTTCTGCTAACTGGAACCAGAGAACTATAAATGGTAAGGTGCAAAAACTTGGCGTTCATGCATTCATTGGCAAATTAAAGGACGGCACTGTTGCTACTTATCAGGTTCAGAAGTGGAACCATAAGTGCTATCACTGTGGTGTAGGTACTTCTGGTAAGTCTGGCAATAGTAATTACATTGCTTTCGAGATCTGTGAAGATGATCTGACAGATGAAGCTTATTGCAAGGCATGCTATAGAGAGGCTGTTGAGCTTTGTGCTTATCTCTGTGAGATGTATAAGCTCAATCCTCTAACCAATATCGTATGTCATTGTGAAGCCTATAAGAAGGGCTTTGCATCTAACCATGCTGATGTAATGCATTGGTGGAAGAGGTTTGGTCTTTCTATGGATCAATTCCGTGTTGACGTTAAAAATGAAATGGAGGATAATAATATGACTGACGAAAAGTTTGCTGAGCTGATGGAGCGCTATTATGCTAATCAGGCTAAGAAGACCTGCCCTGATTGGGCTAAGGAAGAGTTTGAAGAGGCTAAGCAGATGGGTATTACTGATGGTAGTGCTCCCATGCGGCCTGCTACTCGTCTTGAGACTGCTCTGATGACTAAGCGTGCTATTAAGAGCACTAACAAATGATAATAAGGACTAGGAAATCAATTCCTAGTCCTTTTATTTTTTTTTTTATCTGACAACCTTAAGCTGAATGGGAACAGCTGTAGTAGTTTTCTCATCAGCATAGATTGTAATAGATCCATTTGCAGTTGTAATTCTGTAGATACTGCTCCAAGCAGTTACAATATCTTCTTTAGAAGAATAAGCAACTCCATTAAAGTTGATATCGACAATTGGAGTATCAGTTGACAGAATTCCTGCGACAGGTACAGTCTGGGTATAAGGAGCAGCTGACCCACTCCAAGAAGTACCCACTGTAGCTGTATAGACTACTGTAGTAGCTTTGCCATTCGCAATAGTTTTAGCCTCTGTAGCAGTAGCAGATGCATTAGAAGCATTAGTCTTAGCCTGCTCAATAGCAGTCTCAGCAGTAGTCTGATTATCAGACATAAATACAGCCTTTGCTTTAGTAGGAGGGTAAATCTGATTACCATCCTTATCAATCAAAGGAGTAATTTTTGCAGCCATATATATTAAACCTCCTTTTAAATCTTATTTTTCAGTTCTTCCAATTAGAAGAGATCTTACAATAGCCTTCAGACAGGGGCTTCCAAACGCCATTAATTTTTACATAGCCTTCAGAGACTTCCTTGATAGAGCCATTAATCTTAAACTGAAATGGAAGAGATTTGGCTTTAAGAATTTCGAAGATGCAGTAGCCATCACCGGCATTCTGGTCAGAAGTACCACCAGTGTTAGCTCCAGCATTGTAGGAACTAGCAGCAGTACCTCTAATACCGCCATAATAGCCACCGCCACCGCCGCCATTGCCATCATCGACGTTGGAACCACCACCGCCGAATCCAGCCATAGCATAAGTATTTCTAGTATAGTAATACTGGGATCCAATTCCTCCATTAAGGAAAGACAATCCATAACCATAGGAGGAACTGTTACCAGAGTTAGTGCCATATGCGGTGTTATAACCACCACCTGTACAGGTAGATGAATAGGAAGGTTTAGAACCAGTCGTATGCAGTCCACCTTTACCAGGGCCAGTGCCTGAATAACCGTTATCATTGGAGCCATTTCCTCCAGCTGCAATGATAAGAGGTTTTACCTTCCATCCAGAGAATGTGGTATTGGAGCCATTGATTGAGCTGCCAACAAATGCATCTCCTGTACCATCAGTCATTCTCTTAACGATGAATGTTCCTCCACCACCAGCACCAGCAGTCTGGTCTCTGGCAGAAGATGTAGAGGTCATAGCATCTTTACCATGCTGACCTACAAGAATCATTACTTGATCGCCCTTTTTAAATTCAAAGGTTCCATATACATATGCACCATTACCAGATCTAGATGATGCTGTAATACCATAGGTATACAGGTTGCCATAAGATCCTCTTGCTCCATATGCATGAATCTTAACAGTGCAATCTACAGGAAATGTATAACTAAGAATTGTACCAGTCCAAGGATTAGTTTCTCCTGTATTGGTCACATTAAACCTTAGAGTATCTCCTTTTACAATTCTTTTAGGAAGAGACAAAGTTGCGCTTCCTACAGCATTCATTACGTAGGCAGACATTTAATCCACCTCCATTAAGGCGTATAAACAAGCCAGATATCACCATTCTGGCCATCACTGGCTGAAGGGGCAGAAGTATTAAGAATAACATTTCTTACTTGTCTGGTTGTATATGCAGTATTACTCTGAGCAGTAAGAACACCAGTCATAGTGCCACCAGATTTACTAAGAGCAGCAGCAGCTGTATTAGAAGCTGTTGTAATCTTATCATTTAAAGCTTTACCCTGAGCAGCACTCAGAGGAACATTTGTAGCAGTTGAAGTTAAAACATTTACTATTTCAGTCTTCAAAACAAAATCTGCTACAGTATGGCCACCAAATGTATCAGGATTCTCATCGACCATTTCACTTTCACTACCGACTTTGACATACTTAGAAACATCAGGAATGTCAACAGAAGGCAACGTAATGGTTTTGGTATTGATCTTTGTTACATGACCATTTGCATCTCTGGTAACACCGTCAATTGCAGTAAAAGATTCACCAAGGGCAGGAGTAGCAGTACTAGTACTATCTGTTGATTTTGAAATCACAGGGTGAGCAGTCAAAAATGTAGATCCTTTGGTAATCGTAATTTTACGACCTTTCACTGTAACAGCTGTGACAGCATTACCAGTGCCACTAATACTAGACTCCAATTCAGAATAAAAATCGATGGTATTTCCACCATCGGCGTTATAAAGAGAGAGCTTTTTATTAGTGAAATCGGCAAGCAACTCATTAGGATAATGAGTTACTCCAGTTCCACCTAAAATACGCAAACGAATAGGTCTTGCAGGAGAAGTATTAGCCATCTCATCTTCTCTCCTTTCTTGCATTCGATTTAATATTATGTTTTCACCTATCCTTACTCATCATGGCAATATAAGCACCTGTCGATAAGGAAAGTTAACATACTGGTAAGATTCTGAAAGGAGCTGTTTGCTTTGAATAACGTATCTTTATCATACTTAGTAGGTACCATTAACAACTCCACTTCAGGGGCTTATACAACCAGTCTATTATCTAATAATTCAGCTAAAGACATTACTACTATTGCTGGGGCTATCAATGATTATGGAATTCTAGCAGTTATTGCTGGAGCTTTTATTGTTTTTACTATCCTTATCCTTGCACTTTTTTTGCATATGAATAACACGATGATCAAAACTATCACCAAGCAGATTGACAAGAATAGCGAAAATAGCGGAAATATTGCCAATCAGCTTGTTGATTATGTAACTAAAGAGAATAAAGATAGTGAAGACAATAAAGAGCTTGAAAAGAAGGAAGAAGACCATCCTAAGCATAGTAAAGATCTTGTTAAGCTTTTTATTGATAGAGAGACTGTATTTAAAAGCGCCTCTAAAGTAGCATTTGATGAGCTTAAATGCTCTCGCATTGGTATCTACGTTTTTCATAACGGTAATGAAACTCCCTATGGTCTTCCTTTTATCAAGATGAGTTGCATCTTTGATCAAGGAATGAACGGAATCAAGACTCAACGTGGTCTTAGTCATATTAACTTGCCTCTTCATTATTTCAATGATTTGGTAACGTGTCTTTACAGTAATATGGAATATTACTGTAATATAGATGCTACGGATGAAAATGATAGCATCCGTAGTTTTGCAGCTGGTTCAAACAGTAAATCTGGATTCTGCATGGCTATAAAAAATAATGATACTATTCTTGGATTTGTTTCTTGTGAATTTTCTCATAATATTGATTTTGGGAATAATGAAGAAGTAGAAAAAATCCGATCTATACTTCATGATATGACCATGTCTATCAAATATATCATTGTAAACAGAAGCGATCCAGAATAAATGAATAAACTTAGACCTGAGGAATTAATCCTCAGGTCTTTACTTTTATGAAATGGAAACATTTATATAAAAGATATAAATACTCTTTTGGGCTCTGCTAGTTATTTACTCTAACTATGCGGGACCCCCCCCTGCCGACAATTATTTGGAATGCAGAGGAGGGTGTCTTGGAAGTTAGGCTGAGCTCAAAGAACAAACCCTCCATCTTCTATTACACCTTCCTCTGAGTGAGGAAGGTGATTTTGTTTTATGGGTGAAGGGTTAATAGTACGTAAAGGTGGTTCTTCTGGTGGAAAATTTACGTATAAATCAGTTATTATATCATCGAATATTGATTGGTGTGTGCCAAAAGCAAAAGACAATTTATTTAAAATTATAGTTGTTGGTGGTGGAGGTGGCGGAGCACAATATCCATCTGCTGGCTGGGCTGGTGGAGGTGGCGGATGGATAAATTCAAACATAGTTGAATTAACTGAAGGATCATATATAAGTATTAAAATAGGAGCTGGCGGAAAAGGGAATACTAACTTTAATTCATATAGCGAAAGTGTAGAAGGATTGACTGGAGGAACTTCATCATTCGGTAGCTTATTGTCTGCTAATGGTGGCAAAGGAGCACAAGTAAGCGGAAAAGGAAGTACATGTGGTTATGTAAGAGTACCTTTTCCAGATGGACCAATGATAAAAAGATGGAGTTGGAGTACTTATGGAGGCGATGGGGCATCTGGTGGTGGTGCATATACTAGACAAATATATAGCAATGGTACTAGTGAATGTCATGATGTATATGCTCATGCTGGAAATGGAGAAATGTATGGAGGTGGAGGAGCATATTCATTATATGGAGAACAAAATAATTATTCTAGTAGTACTGCTACTGGAGGAAATGGAGGAATATATGGTGGAGGTGGTGGAGGGATAACTATTGGCTACAGTGCATCATTTAGTGGAGGAAATGGAGGAACATATGGCGGAAATGGATTTAAATATAATTATAGTAGCAATACAAATATCAATGCTACAAATGGAGTTAATACGATTGGATGGAATAATATTGATACTTATAATATAAATAATGATTTTATGACAGGGTTTGGATTAGCCTGCTTATTAAGTGGAGGCGGTGGTGGAGGATTTGGAGGCAATGGAGGTAATAATGGAGGCGGTGGAGGAGGATATGCATCTGATGGAGGTAATAATGGAGGTGGTGGAGGCGGATATGGAAAAGGAGGGCAAGGAGGAAGCAATGGCGGAGGCGGTGGAGGTTATGGAAAAGGTGGAGATGGTGGTAATATAGGAGGATATGGAGGTGGTGGAGGTAGTGGTGCTAATGGTGGCCAAGGTATTTGTATAATTCAGTACTATGCTTATGAGTAAATCATTTCTCCAGAGGATTAATTTCCTCTGGAGATTTTTATATATCAAACAAGTAAGTAAAAGACTAATACTCTTTGGGCTCTGTAAGCCATCATTATAACTTACGGGACCCCCCCCCTGCCGACAATTATTTGAATAAGCAGAGGAGGGTGTCTAACTGAGTTATAAATTACAGAACTCTATAAGTTATACACCTTCCTCTGTTGAGAGGAAGGTGTTATTTATTTTATGAGTGAGGCAATTATTAGTAGGGGTGGAATTGGTGGAGTTTCAAAACCAAATTATAGTTATGAATTTAAGACAGAGATAATTGATTTAAACACTAAATGGAAAGTACCAAAGGCTAGAAATCAAGAGTTTGATGTAAGAATATTTGGTGGTGGAGGAGGCGGTGCATTCTATGGTAATAATTATTTATGGTGTGCTGCTGCTGGAGGCGGTGGCGGAATTATGAATAATGCTATTTTAAGTATAGATGAAAATGATATTGTAGATATTACAATAGGTGCTAGAGGGAAGCCTGGATATTATATTACAAATAATATAGTTTTAGCAACAGTTTCAGGTGATGCTGGAGGAACTACAATATTTGGTAGATACCTTTCTGCTAATGGAGGTAGTGGAGGTAATGCTGGATATGCTTATTCAAATGGAGGAGATGGTGGAAGTGGAGGAGGATCTGCTGTGATTTTGAGGGATCTAACTGCTAAGGCGAAAGCAGGAAATGGATCTCAATTTGGTGGTGGAGGCTGCCGACTGTATGATCATGGAAATAGTACAAATAGATATTGTAATGGCGGTAATGGAGGAACATGGGGCGGTGGAGGAGGAGCATATTATATAAGTAATTTCACTGGCTTTGATACTACTCCATATATGCATCCTGGAATAGGTGGTAAATATGGTGGAAATGGCGGTATGCTTGCAAAATCAGCTGAAGACGGGATTAATACTATGCTTACTGAAGATAATGCAAATTTAGCAGGTACAGGAAAAGGTGGTGGAAATTGTCAAGGTGGTGGAGGATATGGAGGTTGCGGCGGCAATGGAAGTTTTCAGTATGGAGGTTTTATTGGAATGGATGGTTCTGGAACTGGTGGAGGAGGATATGGAGCTGATGGCGGAAGTGGTATGGGTAGTGGAGGCGGAGGATATACAAAGGCTGGTAGAGGAGGAGATGGAACAGGAGGAGGTGGTGGAGGATATGGAAGAGGAGGCAACTTTAATCAAAATGGCATGCAAGGAGGAGGTGGTGGAGCCTCCAATGATAATATTTCTGGATGGGGTGGTAGCGGTATTTGTATAATTCAGTACTATAAAGCAGTTGAAGTTTAGCATAAGGGGCCTTTATTAAAAGGCCCCTTATTTTTATATTTATTTTTCATAACTAATTTAGTAAAAGAAATTACATTATTTCTTTTGAGAATCTTTCTATTATAATTTATTCCCATTTAGCAAAAACTTTATAATAGAATTTATAAGATTCTCCACCCACCCTAAAATAATTGGAGATTGAATAAAGAGACAGTTATTTGGTGGAAAGGAAAATAACTGGATTGGGTGAGTAAAAGGAAATATGATTGGTCATCACAAATTATCTCTGGTGGAATAAAATATAGTATTGAATTATGCAGATATCAAAAAAGTTTTCTGGAATATGGATATATTCTAAATAGTCTCTTTGGATAAAATTTGTTAGGGTTAGGTAAGTGTACCTAACTCATATTTTTTTTTTGAAAGGAGATGCATATTAATGGGAGAAGCAATTATTTCTCGTGCTGGTGGTGGGTCAGGAGGATCTAAGGAAGATATTCCTTCTGATATTGGAATTTTACTTTTTACATTGGATGATAGTTCTGGAAATCCCATTAGCTCATTTCCAGTGCACTGTAAAGATGGAGATACTTGGTATAACTATTCTACAAATTCAAATGGGCAAATATTATTTAGCTCGATTAAATCTGGATTAGTGAATATGTATCTTCCGTTAAATTATGCCAATGGCACTATTGTAGCAGATCAAACTAGCAATACCTATTATGAAGTCGAATGTCCTTTAGGAAAGAATGTAAAGAATACTATATCATTTGCAAAGAAAGCTACTCCATTCAATCTTGCAAATGGAACATATTCATTTCTTGTAATGAATAAAATAAATCTAAATATGTCAGGTGGTGGTGGAGGTAGTGGCGGTAGCTTTATTCATACCACAAGGCATGGAACTTATCGATATTCTGGGGGCAGTGGTGGAGGAGCTAAAACTATAATACAGAATAATTTGGCTGTCAATAAAAATAACTCATATCCGGCTATAATAGGAAGTATAGGAGATAGTGGCGGTAGCTATAGCTATGATATAGAAACTGATACTCCATCTGCATCTGGTGGTAGAGGTGGAGATGGAAGAAGCGGTGGAACATCATCATTCTTTGGTTATAGTGCTGTAGGTGGAGGAGGCGGAGAAGGAGCAACTATATATAATAATGCATCTGGTGGAACTTCATATGGATCATGGCATGGAGCTGGATATATCAGTATATCATAAAAGTATTTCTATAATCGAGTGCTATAATTTATCGATATAAATACATCAAAAGACTAATAAATCCAATCTGAAGATTTAATAGATCTTTGGACTCAGTATTCACACCAAATGTGATATACGAGTCCCCCCCCCCCGGCAGACTAAATATATCTATCGAGGGAGGGAGAGGGGATATTCGTTATCAAACCGAGATTTGGTATGAATATTACTCACTCCCTTCCTTAAATTGGGAAGGGAGTGATAATTTATTTAAGGATTGGTATAGTGATGAATTTATAAAATTATAGCATTGAATTATGCAAATATCTTGAATGAAAGGAGAATCATTATGGGTGAAGCAATTATAACTAGAGCTGGCGGTGGAGGAGGATCTACAGAAGTTCAACCGCCTCAGATAGTTGCTAATGTATGTATGATTTTAGGAATTTTAAAAGACCCTAAAGGAAAACCTATGTCTAATTGGCCAATAAATTGTAAAGATGGAACGAGAAATTATAATTACAAAACCGATGAGAAAGGTCAAGTTATTTTCTCATGTAATAGTGGAGCTGCAAATATTAGCTTTCCTAATAGTAATGGTGATGGAATTATTTATGCGGATATTTTAGCCAATACTTATAATATTGATGCTCCTCTTACTACTAGTAAAGTAGTTAATTTCTCTTTTAAACAGCCTACAGCTGGAACAAAGTTTAGATGGAATAGTGCTGGACAATATAAATATATGTTTTTGAATACTAGCAAAATCAACCTGTTTATTGGCGGTGGAGGAGGAGGTGGAGGTGGTGGGTATGCTGGAGCAGGATCCGGTGGAGAATGTAAATACATTAAGAATATAGCAATTAATAATTATGAGATTATTAGTGCTACAGTTGGAGGTGGTGGAGGTAGAGGATATATGGTTTATAATAATAATACAAATTCATTTCAAAGTAATAAATTTAATGGAGATGCCGGAGCAACTTCTTATTTTGGTCAATATTCCGCTATTGGAGGAAATGGTGGCAGACAAGGCGATATAGGAGGAGTATCTCCAAATAATGGATGGTTTGGAAACGGATCTACAAATCCTGGTAAAGTTTATAATTCTAATGTAAATTATGGAGGCGGTGGAGGAAAAGGAAGAGATTTAGGATCTTTTAATGATTTTGATTGGATTAATAGAATTCATGTATCAGATTATAGATACAATCTACATCAAAATTCATTAAATCATGGATCTCCTGGAGGAGGATATGGTGCAATATATTTTACTTATGTAGTCGGAAAAAACTGGAACAGTAAAGATGGTTCTTATGATGATAAAGCAGAATACGGACAGGATGATAGTGGCACTGCTGGTACTGATGGCCTTGGTGGTGGAGGAGGAGCTCCTTTAAATAATTATGGAGTTAGCTATACAACTGGTACAGGATGGCAATTATGTTGTGGAGGTCCAGGTGGCTCTGGAACTATTGAAATCGGATTCTAAAATATTTCTATAATCGAGTACTATAAAAATCCATTCTTTCAAATTTAATACATCAAAAGATTATAAATCCAATCTGAGGATCAAATGATCTTTGGACTTTTCATATCTCTATTTTTGATATGTGAGTCCCCCCCCCCCGGCAGACTAATTTATTTAGCTATCGAGGGAGGGAGAGGGGATATTCTATATTAAAACATAGGATATGAACCCACTCCCTTCCTTGATATAGGAAGGGAGTGATTTATTTATGATGAGTCATAAATATTTCTCTGGGTAAACAAACTTCATGGTTGGAGAAAATAATTGATGAATTAAAATTATAGTACTGAATTATGTAAATACTTTACCAAGAAAGGAGAGATTAATATGGCTGAAGCTGTAATTACTAGAGGCGGAATTGGTGGCGGTAGTGCTGATATTAGTAATGAGACAAAACAATCTCTTGGATTGAATAATAATGCTTCTTTGGATGACGTAATTTCTACTTTAAGTCTAAAAGATCCTAATTTTGCTACCATTACTGTAACTGCTCTAGATGTTGATGGCTCACCGATAGTTGGCACAAATATAACTATGTCACCTAAAGGTGGTACTTCATTAACCTATCAAACGAATGGCGAAGGAAAATGTTTATTTAAGACAAATATCGGACAATGTGATTTTACAGAGCAAAATCCAGGATATGTTGATATTATTCCTGGAAATGTTAGAGGTGCTGCTACTGTTCAAGGATCTGTTATGCAGATAAAATTACAGAGGAAAAAATTAAATTCAGATTCTACTATGTCTTATTTCAGTAATGGAAGTATAAAGTTTAGTAATTTCTTAAATACTGTGGATGTATTATGCGAAGGAGCAGGAGGCGGTGGAGGTGGCGGATTCTTATATTCAATATGGGGAACAGTACCTGATAGTGGAGGAAGTGGATCAATATCAAAATTTAATGGATCATCAGGAGGAAGCGGTGGAAAGGGTTATAAAAGCTTTAAATCAGTATCAATTGAGCCTAATAGAAGTTATGTAATTAGAATAGGTAGTGGAGGAAGTGGCGGATCTGCATCATCACCAATTTCTGGGTTTGATACTTCATATGGTCATAGAGGATCTGCACAGTTGGCAGATAGTACAACTAGTAAAAAAGCAGGCGATGGATCATCTGGCGGAACATCGACATTTGACAACATACTATCTGCTAGTGGTGGAGGTGGTGGAGGTGGTGGATATTTATCCGATGATGGCGATGGTGGATATAACTGTATATATGGAAATAGTGGAACTTCCGGAAATGGAACAAGAGGTGGTGGAGGTGGTGGATATTATATCGGAACCAGTTCTGCTAGTGGAACCATCAATGCATCTAAATCAGAAGGATGGGAATATAATTGGGTTGATATAAGGTATAGTGCTTCTGCTAGAGCTGGAGGAGCAGGATCGGGCGGGCTTATACAACTTTCAAATTTTAAGTATAAAATATGATATTTAAATAATCGAATACTATGTTTCAATAAAAAGACATTAAAGATTCTTTTAAATCCAATCTGAAGATTTAATAAAAATCTTTGGACTTCTGATTTATCATTTTTTATAAAAGAAATGAATTCAGAGTCCCCCCCCCCCGGCAGACATACTGAATACAGTATTTAAATCCGAGGGAGGGAGAGGGGATATCTTGTAATTCATTAAGATTTTATAAGATATGACCTACTCCCTTCCCTCGATTGGGAAGGGAGTGATTTAATTATGATGAGTCCTAATTAGATCATATTAGGTTGGTTTAGAAAAGCAAAATGACTTAAAAGAATTTATAGTATTGGATTATGTAAATATCTTATTCTCTTATATCTCTAAAGAAAGGAGAGATTAATCATTATGGGTGAAGCAATTATAAGCAGAACTGGTGGTAGCCAATCTGGAGGTTCTGGTAACAGTGGCTATATTATGAAAAGCGAATTATTTGTAGAAAATGGAAATTTTATAGTTCCATCTGGATTGAGAAATAATCAAGTAAAAGTTATGCTTTTTGGAGGAGGAGCATGTGGAAATGGATCTATGGGAGGTGGAGGAGGATATCTAAATATATCAATGGTCAATGATCTTATAGCAGGTCAAGTTATACCTGTTAATATTGGATCGGCTGGCAGTACTGTTATAGGATCGGGTGGTAGTAGTTATACTGGAGGCACAACCTTCTTCGGTGCATATGCATCTGCATTAGGAGGATGTAGTAACGGTGATGGTGGTACTGGAGGAGGAGCATCATTTAGAGGTAATGGTGCTATAAATGGCAGAAGTGAGGCTAGAGCTGGGGAAGGGCAATATGGTGGAGGAGGTGGAGGAGTATCTACTTGTACAATGTATAACAATGAATATACAAATCTTGCTCTTAATGTATCTTCTAATGGTGGAAATGGAGGAGTATATGGAGGTGGAGGAGGTAGCGGAGGATTTATAACTGTTAAAATGGGAACTAGTAATATTTGGAATAACTCTATTATGCTTCATGGAGGTGTAAGTGAAAACTATGGAAATGGAGGAAATCAGGCGCAGAATGGATATCATGGTGTAGATACGACAGCACTAAATAATATTATAAATGGTTTTAAAGGTAAAGGTCAGGGAGGTAATTATCGTGGATATACAGCTCATGAAACTAGTTTTTGGATAAATAATTGGTACAATGATCATAGGTTTATGCCTGATAGGTATTATAATATTAATATAGTTCCTGCTGGTGGTGGCGGAGGAGGATTTGGTGGTAATGGTGGGAGTACTGGGTATTATATATATTATAATAAAGGTGGTGGAGGAGAAGTTAGTGTTGGTGTAGGTGGAGGAGGAGGCGGAGGATATGGAGCTAATGGAGGTAATGGTAGTGGTTGCGGAGGAGGAGGCGGTGGATTTGGCAGTCCTGGAGGAGATGGCGATAATGTATATGGTGGAGGCGGAGGTGGATATGGACTAATGAATTATGGATGCGGAAGAGATTCACATAGAAATTCAAAGTCTGGAATTGCTATTATAGAATACTATGTGAAAAGCAATGCATAGGTTTTAATAGCTATTTTTATAACACAAAAATAAAATGATCTTCAATAAATGAAGCATCCTTTTGTGGTATAAGTTATCTACTTAATTTGTGCCACCCCCCCCCCCGATTATCTCACATTTTCAATATCGAGGGAGGGAGGGTGAAGACACAGGTTAAGTTTATAAACTTTCCCTTCAAATAGTCTTCAATTATCCTCCTTCCCTTGATTTGGGAAGGAGGATTATAATTTTATTGGAGGTTGAGAAGGTCATCATGGTGGAATAAAATAGTACTGAATTATATGAATATCATCTATGAATGAAAGGAGAGATGCTAGATGGGTGAAGCTGTAATTACAAGAGGAGGTATTGATGGAGGCAATATTGTAGTAAGTAATGAAACAAAGAATAGTTTAGGTTTAAATAATAATGCTACAATGGATGATATCATATCTACTTTAGCATTTAAAGACCCAAGTATGGCGTCAGTAATAGTTACTGTAAAAAGTCCAGTTGGAACACCTATACCAAATGCTACAGTAAAGATGACTCCGGTGGAAGGAGCTGTATTAGAATATAAATGTAACAATCATGGGCAATGCTTATTTAAAACTAATGCTGGCCAATATAATATTCAAGAGACTAATGCTAATGGATATATAGATATTATTCCGGCTGCATTAAATAATCAACCTGCTGTGGTTGGACAGGTATATCAGATTGATTTGACTAGAGAAGGAATGACATCTGTAAATTTAAATAAAAACCAAAATATAAAATTTAGTAGCGATATTGAAAGTGTAGATGTTTTTGTATCAGGATCAGGAGGTGGAGGAGGATCTGGTTATGTAAATGTATATGGTGCTAATAGATATGCAATAGCATTTTATGCTAATGATACTACTAGTTATGCTGATATCGTAGATTGGACTGGAATCAATAGGTATTATGGAGCGAGTGGAGGAGCAGGGTATACTAATTCTCTGAAATCATTTAAACCTGATATAAATAGGAATTATAATATAGCTATCTATCCTGGCGGATCTGGAGGTTTAAATCTAGGAAAGAGTACACAAGGAAGTTCAGCTAAAGGTTGGGCATATTCAAATATAAAATACAGATTTGCACCAACATCATCGCCATTAGGAAGTAATGGGAATAGCGGCGGAAGTGTAATGTTTGATAATGTACTGTCAGCTACAGGTGGGAAAGGTGGTATTGCAGCAAAAGAACAAGGATCAAGTAGTGTGGGTGGTGATGGATATACAGGAAATGGAGCATCTGGAGGATCTTATGGATATGGTAAAATAAATTTAAACTGTTTTGTATATGAGTATTGGGCTAATTGTATAGCGACTTCATGGTGTGGTGGAGGATCGTCTGGTAGTTCTGGATATGTAATTCTTAATAATTTTACCTATAAATAATATATTTGCATAATTGAATACTATACTTTTCTAGAGGGCCAATACCAAGGCCCTCTAGTTTATTTTATATATGAAAACATTTATGTAATCTATATTTAAGGAGGAATACTGATTATGACTCAGTGGAACATTATTGCTGGAGTTCTTATCATTGTCTTTGCAGGTGCCATTATTGCTCTTCAGGTTTATAAGAAGAATAAGACCGATGGCAAGACTATGACTATGGATGAATTCCTGGATGCTTATAGCGATAATATCATTAAGGCTCTTCAGAGCACTATTGATATTCTCTCTGTAAACATGGATCAGTTTGATACTCAGGAAGATTATGAGGCAGCTATCATCAAGACCACTATTACTAAGCTGAAAGAAAATGCTAAGGAATTTGGTCTGAATCAGAATGTCATCGATCTCTTTGATGAAGATACTCTGACTAAAATCATTATGAGTTGCTTCAAGAAGAATAAGACTCAGTGTTTTAGCGATCTTTCTGAGAAGGATATCATGTTACATACTGCTATTCTGGATACTGCAATTGTTCAGGATGTTACCAATGGTAGAAGTATCGAATAAACTAATGAGGAGAGAGCTTAAATGCTCTCTCCTCTTTCAACAATAGCCTGACGGCTATTTGGATGATCAGAATCTCTGAGTCTATCAGTTGCAAGGCCTCTTCTATTGGAAATAGTATTATTGACATAATTCATATCAATATAAATTCCAATAAAGCTAGCAAGAGATCTTACAGGTTCAACAGAAGTAAAAGTTAAAGTCTCCCAGTTCATATTTCCTTTAACTAATTCTCCACCATTGATAATACACATATCAAAGAAAATTGCAGGAGAAATTCCCTGTTCGAGACAGTCTTTGATTACACTTCCAATTTCTCCTTCAATAAGTTCATGACAATCCATTACTAGAGGCTTATCTTTCTCTACCAATGTCTGGTCATATTGAGTTTTCATATACAGAGGCCAACCATACTTATTTTCATCCTGAATAGGAATAGCTTTAAAACTATATATAGTTACAGGAGATCCAGTAGGCTGATCCCAAGCAGTATAAACTTTATTCAAATGATGTTCAGGTACACTATAGTATGCATACATTCTAGGAGCAGGAAATCTTACTTCAGCCTCCAATTCAATATTGAAGTTGTTGCTTAAGAATCCTTCTCTATCACCATCATCTGCAGAAATAGAAGTAGGTCGAATATTTACATTCAATCTACTTACTCTAATAAAGAACTCATTCTTTCCATTAATAGTTCTATGCTTATAAACGAAAGGAATAGAGCTATGCATATTCAGATATCTAAGGAATTTAGGAATATCACAAATCTTGTCATATCCATCCTCTTTCTGAACTACATCAAATCCAAGGTCTCTAGCCATTTGGATTATCATAGGATATGGAACATGGAAGTCCATATCAGCGTCTCTATTATCGCTATAGCCAACTCTATGAGCAACTCTCATATACTTATAGAGGTCTAATTGCTGTGCTCTAGTCTCTACTCTAAGTCTAAAAGTAAATCTCATAAGAATAGTTTCCATGTTAAAGCCAAGATAAACATTTCTAGCATTATCAGTAAAGAAAGAATTCTTAAATTTGCCTGTCATAGTGTAGAGAGACAGCCCATAAGGATATGAATCGATTTTGTCATTATCATATTCCCAGTCTATCGTTGGTGTGATAGTTAGGGAAGGCTTTTGACGTTTGAGTAATTCAATCTTAGATAATTTACGGAAATCATCATAGATATATTTGCCATCGATATATTCAGATTTTATGAAATCTTTATTCTCAAACTTGGAATAGAACCAAGCCTTCATATACTCAATACAAAGAGAATATGTCTGCACCATAGAAGGCATACAAATACTTCTATTAAGAAGCTTTGAATGTTTCAATCTATTTATATCTAAAGGCTCATAATTATTCATAATAAGGCCTCCTTCTTTTAATTACTGCTATGTTGAGGGCTTCCAGAATATAAAAAATAATGAGGTATTGCCACCTCATTATTTCTGCATTAGCAGAGTATAGAATTAGTACTCCGCTAACACAATATTAATCTCAGGATTATTGGAATCCAAAGTATATACATACTTGTTTCCAGTCCTAAGATTGAGAATTGCAGACGAAATCTTGTGCTGAGGGATGTCGAATTTCGTCCACAACTTCTGCTGAAGCTGTCTAAGAGCATTATCAGGAAACACTTTTCTGGCAACTTCATCAATGTTGTCCTTATGGACAATCATCGGAGTTCCTCCTTTCATTTGTAGCGAGGGTATATAAATGTATTAGGGAGGGCACATGAGAACGGTAAGCGTGCTGGCTTACCGTTCTCACTTAGTATAATATGGCAATCTACTATACTACTGCATTATTATAATATATAAATAAAACCTTTGAATTTTACGGTTCTTAGGAAAAATAAAAGAGGGGAGTGAAAACTCCCCTCTTTATTCACTGATCAAGATATTGAAACTTGTCTCCGCTGGTTTTCTTGCTGAAGACTTCATGGCTGTCAGCAAAATGGAAATCGGCGAACATCGTCATTTCCATAGAGATGTTACCCTTGCTGATTACAATATCAGACATTCCTCCTGTATCGAGATCACCAAGATTCACATCATCTTTGAAATGCTTACTATGAAGAAATACATCCTTATCTCCATCAAGATCCATAAATCTCTCCAGCACAGTTTTCAACTGGCTGGTAGTGATGATCTTCAGGTAATCATCATCCTCAGGCTCATCCGTGATGACAAATACCTGTTTTGCCACTTTAGCTTCAGGATCTACATCAGGATTACTACTGAAGATATCTGCTCCAATGACCGTCAGGGTAGGATCAAAGAAGCAGTGCTCATTATCGAGCAGGTAACTGCTTACTTTGAGAGGTTTATCCCCATGCATGGAGATATAAGAGTCAAGATAAGCGATGATTTGTGAAGCCAGCATCATTAATTCCTCCTTTAATAAGTGTAGTTGCATAATCCTCGCTAGGATTAATTACAATCCTAATATTCTCAGGAAAATACTTAACCAAGTCAGGATTGAATTTGAGGATCTCAACTAGAGTAGGATCAGGTTGACCTCTACTAACTCCAATACTGAATACTTCGTTCTTGTATTGGATATTAAGGAGTTCACTTCTGATCTTGCTCTTAGCTCGATGGATAAATTCATATTTATCTCCACCGAGAACCTTTGCCGAAGAATTAGCAACCATTTCATCGGCGAGAGATGAGGCAGCCACGAAGACTGCCTCATCGAAACGATCAAGCTTTTTAGGCATAATCATTTCTCCTCCCTATTACCGAGTAGGATAGTGAGCAATGAAATCACTCACATTCTTAATCTTATCGGTCAAGATGAAAAGATTGTTGCTGCAATACTCAGCATCGCAGCACTTTGCCCAGCAACTGTGGACAGAATCGATGAATGCATCCCAATTCTTATCCATATTCTGGATAAACTCAGGCGAAGAACCACGCTGCTTATAGAGTTCCAGATACTTCTCCTTATCATCCCTTGCAGGGACAAGGATCCAAGTCTCGGGAAACTCCAAGGTAAGGATGGCTTCCATGACTTCCTTATGCGTAGACACAAGGATAAAATCAGGAACGTCCTTCCGCTCTCTGCCAGTCAAGCTGATATACTCAGCATAATTTGCCGGCCAGGCAGGATGAACCACTTTCTTTCCATCCTCATCAAGGACAGGGTTAGTGAAACCTTCTCCCTGATAGAGCCAGTGGAAATGGCTACTATCGGAGTCTTGAATAGTTGCACGCAACTCTTCCTGATGATCGCGTGCATAGGTCTTTCCCACACCAGGAAAGCCAAAAATAATGATGCTCTTTTTATACATGATTTTAACCCTCCATAATAACATTGAAAGAACCATTACCATTATCGGTTCTCTCGAATTTGATACTAGAAAGAGGAACTCTCTTTCCATCAATCTCCACAAAGCAGTTAATGGACTGCTCAGAGATCTTGTGCTGTCTCGTCTGAACTCTGAAGATATTCAAACGAATTCGCATTTGCTCAAGGTTCATTCTTTTTCCTCCTATTCATTCTCGTAGTCTCCTTTCTAGGAGGTTTTGCAATGATATAGCATGCAGTCATGCTATGTACACCAGTACTCCACAAATCAGGAATTCCCTTTGCGGAAAAACTGGAGAACTGATAGAGCCTTCTGTCAGCAAGCTTCTCTTTGTATAACTTGCTTTTCTTGAGTTCCTCTACAGTAATTGTACAGGCTGCAGACATTCTTGTGGCATGAATGTCTTCCCATTTCTTCTCCAGAAAATTATATCTGGAAAAGGCTTTAAACTCTCCTTCAAGTACCTGGATGATAGAAATAGTTCTTTTCTCATCCATGATATTGATGAGGTTCTTGAGACTTCCGAATCCCTTATTCATCCAGGAACACCTCCGTGCTAAGGCGGAGATCTGCATAGAATAAAGTCTTAGGCTGGCCTTCTTTGTCCGGAATAATAATCTGGTGGACGTTATATTCCGGATCATCATCCACCACATAGATCCAGACAGTTCTTCTTCCATCTGAATCAATGTCTTGAGGAGCCTTATACTCCTCAATGAATCCGATCGTGCCGGACCGCAGATTACCCAAGTAATCATTGTATCCGATTGCTTTTCCGATCACAGTTTCCATAAACAACATTCTCCTTTGTTTAAGATGCGGATTTAAACCGCAAGCTAGATGACTAGCTCATAAGAATAATATATAATTATTATTCTTATGATTTACAGTCTTTCTGTAATGAAATATTCCCGTAAATAACAATATGATCTTCAAATGCCTCTGCTGTAATATGGTTTTGGACAAGATTGTAGCCATTGTCCAAAGCCAGTCTCAAATTATTAACAAGACCACCAATAGTAATCACAGTCTTCATCATATAATTATAACCAGCACTATAAACGCCAATGCCACCAGGAAGGTCTTTAACATTATTTGCAATAAAGCAAATGCCCACACTAGAATATTTGCTATTAGCAGCAGATCTTTTAACTACAGGAAAATTGTATCCATATACTACTAAGATCTTATCGAGATCTTCAATTAAATTTTCAAGATAGTTAGTATTCATAATCAACCCTCCTCTTAAAAATAAATAAAAAATTTATATAGGAGGATACTAGGATTTGTGTCCTAGTATCCTCCATGAGAAATTTAATTACTTTTTCATGGCATTAAGATCCAGATTAATGATAGGCAGATCAGTACAGCTATCATCAACCCAGATCAAAATCTTTTTATCCTCATCTACGTTGAGAATAATATTATTCTCAATGTAGTTCTGATTACCAACCAACTGCTCATGAATAGAAGTGCCTAAAGCCATCTTCTCTTCATTAGAACTGCAGCTAATTTTGATAAAGTATCTGTCAGTTTTCATAATCTTTACTCCCTTTTAATATAAATTTACTCAGCAGATTGAGCAGCTCGAATTGCTTCAATCTGCTGAGCAGTATATGCTTCTCTACCAAGTCTTGCAAAGGTATTAGTATTAATAATGACATCTCTCTGCTGGTTATAACCATTATCAAAGAAGCCATCATTCTTACTAATATGCAAAGCATTTCTCGGATTAAAAGCAAGAGATGCTGCATGAGCAAACTCTTTGTTTATAATATACAACACGTTGAGCGTTTTCGTGGTCACACAAGATCGCTACTCTTGCGCGGTTCTCTTATGAACTCCTACATGTTTCCATGCAGAACAGACTATATCTTGACTTGATATTATCAAGCCTACAGCATTTCGGTTTAAATGGAATTACGCTTGGTCTAATGCAACCATACCCCAATCGCTTGGGCCCTACGTCCTTACGGACTAGTCGTTGAACCTTTAAATTTAGTATAAAGGATATTGACTATTAAAGACTCTTTGAAAGATTTCTTGAACTTTAAATCTCTTACTATGTATTCCATCTTTACAAGATAGAACCACAGTAGGATATTTAGACTGGTTCAAGTCAGCAATCAAACAATAGCCATATCTAGCAGAATAAATTCTACCATATGTGCTTACCCAGTAATAGTCATTAACTTCATGAATCACAAGAGATAATTGAATCCAGTATTCATCTGTAAATGCTACTGGCCAAATCATCTTCTTGTATTGTGATTCTTGAAGCTTATTGATATCCATTTGATACTGTGTTTGTTTCATATAACAAACCTCCTTTCTTTTACTAAATAAACTTGGCTGCTGATTAGCATGAGGAATTAAACCTTTTAGCCTTCCAGCAATTAACTGTATAAGCTATGCTATTTCTAGCATAGGACACACTACTGTATCACCATCAAACAATCATTCATACAGGATCGCAACTCTGTACAGTTCTCTTATGAACTTCCCTAGATTTCTCTAGGATATTAGACTATATCACCCTCTTATGATTTATAAGAGTTGTGGCATTTCGATTTAAAGAGGACTTATATGCGCACTAAAATGCCTCTACCGCCATTAGCTTGCGGCTCTACGTCCTTACGGACTAGTCGTTGAACTTTACTTATATTTTATCATCTCCTTTCTTTTTATAAGTCTTAGCTGCTGATTAGCATATCTATTATCAGACTTAGCCTTCCAGCAATTAACCACAATAGCTATAATGAATCACTTCATTATAGGACCATTGATCTGCGCCCAGTCCTTTAAGGACTGTATCAGGCATAGACATTGTATAATTATACTCGATGCCGATACACTTCATCTCAAGTATTGACCCGAGCCCAATAGTTTCGTTATTAATATAGAATCGTCACTTCTATATAATGCCATTTAGGCATTCTATATCTTTCGATATAGGATGGACTATATCTTCACTATAAGATATTTCAATCTTATAGTGCCTTCCATTTCGATTTAAAAGGTCTTATCTCGTAAATTGCCCTACCTGTTTTATGACATACAGGCTCTACTCTACTCGGTTATTCACTAGGGTTTTTCATCTAGCTATCCTTTCGATAGTCTCTGAACTTTACTTATACTATATTCATCTACTTTCTGCATAAGTCTTAGCTGCTGATTAGCATGAGGAATTAAACCTTTTAGCCTTCCAGCAATTAAGAAGGATTCACACTTAAAGTGTGCCCACGTATTTTTAGGTATCATCATTACTGATGATGGACTATATCTTCACCATGATGAAACTTATATTTTCATTTTAGGTGCCTCCCACTTCGAAACCTATAGAGAATTCTATAGATCCCTACTCTACTTGATTCATTTCATATAGAAATGTCTTTCGATAGTCTCTGAACTTTACTTATATTTATCATCTCCTTTCTTTTATAAGTCTTAGCTGCTGATTATAAATTGTTTACACTACTTAGAGTTTCCTCATATAGCATCCTAGAACTTGTTTCCGACTTTCGTCACCATATAGGTATCTAGGCTTTATTACGTCCCAGCAATTCAAGAGGTCATTTATTCGCAATGTTTCCATTACGTGTAACCCAGCCTTTTCGGCCAATTACGATTAATTATGATGTCTAAGCCACCTTTATCTCGAATAAGCCCTTCGAGAATATTAATGATCTTCTGATCATAAGTTGTCATATGCTCATAAAGATATTTATAAGCATCATTATAAGTCATGCTATATGTCTTATGCAATACATTGATTATAATCTGCTGCATAAGACCGCATAAACAATGATAACTCAACTTAATCTGGTCAGATCTGAGAGTTCTGTCTGGAGCAATTACACATCTAGCTGTGTAATTCAGTCTACCACCAAACAGAGTTCTTATCAATTTTATTAATTGGACTATATCTTCACCATATAGTCTAATATAGACTACTTAGGTGCTTCCCACTTCGGATTCCTCCTACTCTACTCAGTTATTCATCTAGATATCACTATCTAAATTATCCTTTCGATAGTCTCTGAACTTTACTTTATAATATTTATCATCTCCTTTCTTTTATAAAGTCTTAGCTGCTGATTGTCTCTTATCGAGAGTTCCCAGCAATTCAAGAAGTTTTTAACTATAGCTTTCACTATAGTGCGCCATAAGCTTTTTACTCTAGCGCCTTTCTTACCAGATAAGATCTTATTGATCTCTTCATCAAGTGCCATATACTTCATTTGAAGATTATATAGCAACTGCTCTTTGGGCTTACTTCTACTGCGATTTATCTTGTATCTATCATCATTGATCTTTGCTACAAGATGAGCCATCATATTATAGATCTCATTGTTCCCTTCATAATGAAGTTCTCCGGCTTCGAGCTTATACGGTCTGAGATGGATCGTATAAACCGGGATAGACTGGATAAAGACCTTTTCTCTATTCTCTTTAAGAAGATCATAGTGATCTCTCTTATCCGGTCTCTTTGCTACATAGAAGTCAATGATTTCATCAAATAGTTCATAGAAGCGACTGATGCCGATATTCTTATACGGCTCGTCTTTGGATCTGATTGGCTCAATTTCATTTCCATCTTCATCTTTCTTATCATTAGGAGTAATAATATCATTGAAGGTAGTTCCTCCAATGAGAGAAGCAATATTCATATAGAGATTAGGATGGATGATATGATATGGATCCTTCAAAACAATCCAGCCAAAGTAAGTGAAGTTATCATCCACATACTTGACCTGAGTGCCACAAATAGGACAAGTCATACCATTGTTAAATCTGGTAAACATAGCACCACACTTACAACGATATCTATTGCCATAGGGATTTACATCCTGCAGGGTCTGTCCAAATTTGGAGGAGAAGATACCATATTCATCTTTGATGTCATCCTTAATCGCCTTAGGAGAGCTTACAATGAAGCCATTACCTGAAGTGACATCCTTGACTTTTTCACGGTCAAGATTAATGTGCTCAAGATAAGACTCATAATCATACTCTTCAGAGTACGGATAATGCAAGCTCACATTAACTTTTGCTCCCATAATTTCATTCTCCTTTTGTCATTTTGTTCATAAGATCAGAGACTTCAGACTTGCTAAGTCTTACATCTTTGATCTCTTCTAACTTGCTTAAATACTTATCAATTGCTTGATAAGCTTCAACAGTACTACCTTTCTTATGAATTAGATATGCTAGATATACTTCACCTATATCAGGCCTTAGCTTCTTTTTATCGAGGCCAGCAATCTCCACAACCATATTCATAAGATGGTATACTTTGTCTACATATTCTCTGTGTCTACAAAGGTCTACAGTCATTTATTTATTCCTCCTTTACATAATTATAGTATGTAATCTAACTGGAGATTAGTTAGATTAGAGGACGACCAGTATTTTGTTAATACTAGTTATTCATCTGTTTCAGGACTAATAAACTCTTAAAAAATAAAGGTAGGGAAACGGGACCCTACCTTTATTTTTATTAGAAGTTGGTCAAATGACGTAGATTGACCAACTTACTAAACACATCACTATACTTAGAATCAATATAGACAGTACCATTAATCATATTGATAGCTAGTATAATTTCTCTAATCAAACCAGGTTCATTAGCATTGCTCCTGCATACTAAAGGAACGACATATTTAGCTACTTTGGGGCTGAATTTAATATGATCAACAGTAGCAAATGTTAATTCTCCTTTTGGATAGAGCTGCAAGTATTTTACTCTGGCACTATTTAAAATCGCCTTTGCAAATTCAGTTGTCACTTCTTCATCGTCGCTTAATATTACAAAGCGTGGTAAAGAATCATTCTCCATCATCGTCATCATCTTCAGAATTGTCATCATCAGGATACTGCTCATCATCGGCAGATTCATCGATGACTTCAGAACAACGATTAACCTCACTGGTCAGATCGCCAATGATAGTATCGAAGACATGATTAACACGATCCATGATAGCATCAGAGACTGCACTGCCGCGAGCCTCCATAGCTTCAGTAGTCTTGTCCAGTTTGTCAATGACCTGCTCGATAGGACGAATAGGTTCATAGATAGTTTGAGAATTGTTCAGGAATTCCTTGAGAGCATTATTACTCTCCACATCATAGTCGCGGTTCAGTTTGATCAAACCTCTGCGAGACAGTTCTTCGTAAGCCATAATTTATTTCTCCTTTTGAAATATAGTATTGATGCATTATGCCTTGCATCTACATGAATAATATACATTTATAATCATATTTAAGAAAAAAGAAAGAGTGGGAAATTAACCCACTCTTTCTCTTATGGATTAGATGATGATATCATCAAGTCCTTCATCTTCGCACGTCTTAGGAGTTGCAATAAGATGAATCCTCTTATAATAATCATTAGTCTCATACACAAGATAAATTGAAAAGTCTCGTGTTTGCTTAAGAATCTTGATATACTTATTATCAGTATCATCGACAGCATATCCACTGTTAAGAATATTGATAACCATGCGATGGAACAGATTCCAACAGCATTCATCAATCTTACTAGTTACTTGCTTACCGAGATAGTCAGGAGCATAGCTGATTTCAAAGCACGGCTCAAGACGATTGATATTGATATCCTCGGTAATCTGCCTATCGAGGATAATGGACTCTTCATGCTTAAGAGTCCAGAGAATCCTGTAGATACCTATTCTCTTTAACAGGGTATCTCTCTCAGTATGCCATGTAGAGATGAATTCAAGCTCCTCAAGACTCTTAAGAGTTTCATCAGATTCAAAGGTCTCCAGCATAGTGTCATAGAATCTGACACACTTACCTTCAATCTCTTCGAGAAATCCGAGATAATCGACAGGCTTTCCAGTCTGTACAATGCTGTTATTCTTGGAGTTCAAATCATGAGCAAGATTACTCATCGTCTTCACCTTTCCTTTCTTCTCTTACTTTAGCATCAAAAGTCACTGCATCCATGAAGCACTTAACTCTATCCTGAGCGCCAAAGAACCACATGAAATGATGTTCGATATCAAACCAGAAATGATCTCTGATTACATCATATCTAGGAACAGGATGCTCATCAGGAACTTTGTATTCTCTTTCGAAAGAAATAAATTCCTTCAGCCCATAAGGCTTTTTTCTATAAGCATCAAGGGTTGCTTTAACAAGCTCATATAGATCTTCTCTGCAGAAGATGCAAAGAGGAACTCCATTTGCATTGGCCATATCTTTCTCGACATGCAGCTTATATTTCGAGAAGCTATTCATGATATAGCCATAGGCTTTGGGTAACGCTCCCCACTCAAACTCAGCACTACCCATGTAGTCCCAAGTTATTATCCTGTCAATGCCAGTCTTTTCACTTCTTTCCTTGAAATCGCCTCGCTGAACAAGGTACATTGTATAGGTACTCATTGTTAATTGTCCTCCCTCACTACAACTTTATAGCCCATTGCCTCCATCTGATCAAGCTTCTTCATTGAAAGTTTGAATTGAACTTTACCTCTTCTATTATCGCTTGGAGCAATGAAGTATACATATTTCCATCCGGCATACATATACTTTGTAGCAATCTTTTCCATAACAAATTCTGGAATAGTACCGGAAAGATATCCGACAGCGTATTCACCACTGAATGCGCAATCAGAGGTCAGATAGTCTTTGATAGATTCATCCAATTGACGACAACAGTCATCAATATTGAACTTCTTTACAAAAATTTCTTTTGCTTCAATAGGATTGATCATTTTCTTTATCTCCTTTAACTAAAATAGTAGAGCTGAATGAGTCTCAGCTCTACTATAATAATATCTAATTATTATTCGATATTATCCCATTCCTCTTGTACCAGTCTTATCTTCCCAGAGAATAATCTTGTTAGCAGCAATAGTCTTTTTCATATCTATGAGTCTTTGATTATCGCTGCCTCTAAATTTAAGAGAGATGTCTTTTCTTTCTGCAATAAATGGGCCATCTACCAATACATCTAATAGCCTAAGGATATCTTCAGTATACTCCGTATGGCCTCTTCCATTAGCATCAAGTACATCAGGCTCTAATACATTTCCTGTAAAAGCCCATATAGTTTTATCATGGAGTTCATCATGAACTCTTTTAAGCAAATGAAGAACATCTTTCTGATTCTTGGGTTCAAAAGGTTCTCCTCCTAATACAGTTAATCCATCAATATAATTAGGCTTAAGAGAATCTATAATCTTATCTTCTACTTCTTTTGTAAAGATTTCTCCATAATTAAAATCCCATGTCTTTTCATTAAAGCAATCTTTACAATGTCTGGTACATCCAGATACAAATAGAGTGGTTCTCACTCCAATTCCATTAGCTATATCACAGTATTTGATTTCTGCATAATTCACTATTAATCACCTCTTAATATCTTGTAGATGCAATAATAAAAGGCTAGGATATTTCTCCTAGCCTTTTTATTTTTAGTTATCAGGGAAAAATGCTTTCATAGGATCCATCTCAGTAAAGTTCAACTGATCATCATGGAACAGCTTCATAGAAAGCAATTTAAGCTTTGAAGGAATTTGCGGACTAGCAGCTCCAACATTCGTAATTCCAAGTCTGTAAAACAAGTTGCCAGCGCACTTATTGCAAATTCCATTCTTAGCTTTACACATAGAAGAGAATCTAAGCTTAATCTTCTTTCCAATAAATTGATCTCTATTCTCAGAGGTAATCTCAACCAGCTTAGATCCTACGATCGCATAGCTATACATAATCATATCGATATTTTTCTTATCTACGACCATTTCAATATATCTATCAGTGCCACAGTCAGATCCAGGAGGAAGAAGTTTAATGTGCTGGAAAGCGGACATGAAAAGTTTCTCCTTATATTTATTATTAGACGCAACTCTAATAATTCTGGTCGATTCCAGATCACTTCCATTACAGAACGTGAGTAGACTATTTCTTCATCCTATATATTTTGATATAGGAGCTAGATTTTTCCTCTGCCATTAGCTTGCAGTTTTACTCTCCCTTAAGGAGATAGTCGTTGAGCGTTCACCGTGATAATTTAGTTTATCCATTATAGGTGAGTCGTTGCAAAGAACAGCCCTTATTAATCGATTCCTTAGGATTTAACCATAGAATCATCCCTATTTCTTTTTTCTACTTTCGTAACCGTCACACTTATCTTTTCAGATTATGTTGTGGTGAATAGGGCTCTTAAGGCTTTACCTGCATTTAACCTAGAACTACATACTCATTACTGAATATGAGGGGCGATATTTACCCAATAGCCACCAACCTCAGTCTTCTTAGATCTTGCATAAGGACCTGCAGCTAGTGTATTTGCGATAGCGCTATATTCTTCCTTATCAATTCCATCCATATAATTAGAAGTAATAAGGTTATATCCTTTATTTGGTTGAGGGTCCTTAACTGCTCCACGCATGATAAACATGTTTTTGAAGTTGTTTCCAAAATCTCCTCCACCACCTGATAAGAACATATCCATTGCAGGATCGTCCTTCATCAGCTCTCTTGCATACTCAAGCAGTTCTTGAGATATCTGATCAAATACCTTTACTGAATTATCATCCTTAGCAGCTAGTTCAGCTTTATGCTCTTTAAGCAACTCTTCTTTACGCTTATTAATCTTCTTAGTAATAGTAAGCATATTGTCAGAATGATTAGGAGCCAATACAGAGACATAAGGCATCATCTTCTGAGATTTCTTGCAGAACTCCTTGTAAGTCTCTTCAGAGAGTTTATTTTCAAGCATCCAATAGCCCATAGAATTAAGACACTTTTCATAAACTTTCTTGGTTACATCTTCATCAATGTAACCAACAAGATCAAGAAGTTCAGGAACACTCTCAAACATGAATTTATTGAAAATAAGTCTGCCTACACCAGTAACAAACTTATTCTTATTTTTCTTTTCTTTTCCATCAGGAAGCTTACCACCATATGCTCCAACTGGTACTTCAATCAGATCATATGGATAAAACCTCGGTCCTTCACCAAAGTCAGCAAAGTTTTCCATGATGAAACTTGTAGTGATATCTTTCTCTTTAATAGAAAGAAGATACTCTACATCTTCTTTCTTAGTAATCATTCTAGAGACTCGCTTTTCCATTTAAAGTGATTCTCCTTTCTGTAATATCAATTACTATTAAGTTCTCAGGTGATAAAAAATAAGGGAGTTACGAAAACTCCCTTATTTATTTTACAGAAGTTTAGCTGCGATAGTAGCAGCCATATTCTGCATATGTGCATTATCCGAAGGGGTAACGCTGATAGGAGCCTGTACCTTCGGATAGTCCTTGAAGTAAACTTCGGCATGTTTACTACCCTTAGAAACTTCAAGTCCATGCTCAGCAAGGGCTGCAGTATCAAGCGTAGTGTATCCTTTATAATCCTTGAAGAGATCAAACAGAAAACGTCTAATCTCATCTCTAGTTCCATCCCTCTCATTTGCTTCAAGTAAATCTCTGAGAATGATGGCCTGGCGGGAACTAATGTCTTCGCAACTTGCATACTTTTGTGCTAAGCAATCAATGACGAGGTCTTTGATTTCTCCAGAATAGATATCAGTTTCATCCCCATAATTAATTAAAGAGCGATTGCCATATCTATCCTTATAGGAGTTAAGTTGAATTTCCTGTGACATGATCTTGCCATGAAGCTTCTGGTTTTCAATACGAAGCTTTTCGTTTTCTTCTTCATACTGATTACAGACTTGCTCGGCAGTATGAAGATCGTCCTCCGCTTTCTTGCACTTGTCATAATACTCTCGATAGATATCGCATTCTTTAGAGAGCTGATCATTTGCTTCTTCCAGATCTTTGATGTAAGAGCCTAGATCATAGTCAGGCTTAACCATTACAAGTCTAAGCTTGGATTTACGGGCTTCTTGAAGCTTAGTAAGTAAGTCGTCATTGCCAAGCTTCAAAGATTTGTTCTCTGCTTCTAGTTTTGCGATCTTTTCTTCTGCTTCTTTCGCCTTTTGCTCACATTCAGCAAAGTATCTATTTGCTTCCTGTAGTGTCTCTTCACCTTGTTTAAGACTCTCACCGGCAGACGCATTGATTTTCATATATTCTTGCTTCTCATAAAGTAGTTTACAGACTTCGTAAACTATGACTTCATAAGAATTTTTAATTCCTTGAGGAATCTGTTCAAGGAGCTCAGGTGTAATAAAGGACTTATCGAGAAATTGTTTCTTCGATTTCTGAGCCTTTATCCTCTCCTTTAGCTCCTTTTCGTAATCTTCAAGGTAGCCTTGGTATTCCTGCTCTAGTATTTCTTCAGGAATAACCACTTGCTTTCCAAGTATACAAGCAGCCTTTTTAAAGGTTTCGTATGCTTGTTCTCGAGTTACCAGTGGTCCAAGACCATATTTAGGACCAAGTGATAAGTCAATCTTTTTCTGTTGTTTTCTTTGTGCCATTTTTCTTTCTTCCTTTCTTTAGTATTAATGGCTGGTTTCTACTATAATAATATCTAACTAAAATAGAATAAAATTACCCATACTCCATTTAGGAGTATGGGTAAATAGGTTTTACATATAGACGTGATAGATGATATCAATACCTTTCGTGATATCAATCATCGGCTCATTGGGGATATTCAGCTTAGTCATAGGACGGATATCGTTGAAATAGAGCTTACCATCGATCTCCTTCGGCCAAGCATAGCAAAGAGAAACAGAGTTAATCTTTGCAGAGTCAATACCAACAGTAGCAGTGAAGTAATCACGGATATCTTCCTTAGTGACCTTCAAAATAATTTCTACATAAGTCTCTGCAGAAACATTACGCTTAGACTCAAAGACATTCCCATCAATTGGAGTGCCATCGATATACTGCTGAATCAACTGGGGCTCGCCATCAAAGCGCTTGAAGTAATAAGCAATATGGTTGCCAACTTCAACACGGCCAAAATAGGTTTCTCTCAGATCATCAGACAGATCAGAACTCTTCAGAGGATATCTGAAAGGAATCATGTCATCAGGTGCAATCCATTTAGTGTAGTCTACAGGATAAACCTGAGAGTTCTCAGTACCGCAGCCATCAAGACCAATACAGAACAGCAGAATCTTGGGATCAGATTCTGTAGCATTAGTTCTGGCATCAATATTATGAGTCTCCTCACCAGTAGGAGTTACAATACCAAGGCGGTCATTGTAAGTAGGAGTAATCTCAGCAGTATTGATATCAAACAGCTTATGAGCCAGCAGGCCAGAGCCGGGAATGATAACCTTATTCTTCAGGCCCTTGAAAATAACATGACCAGTCTCAGGGTCACGAATATCAATAGAGGTCTTAAGAGAGGAACTAGACAAAATAGAAACGATGTCGTCAGTTTTCAGACCATCGTAAGCAACGATCTTTTTATTCATGGCAAAATGCTTCCTCCTCGTTTAGAATCGCATAGAATTTTACTATTATGTTTAAAGGTTAGATTTTCGTTAATCGCCTGACTGAGTCGTTGTAAGCCATGCTTTATCTGTAATGCTAACCTTATCATCATGACTCATAGATACATCCATCTTAATGAAATCATTTACACTCATGAACTCGAGTTTATCCATATTAATATGGAATCCAACGAGCTCTTCTGCAATCATTACGACAGTATATTTTACAAGTCTTACAATCTTATCAGGGATATCATCATATACATTGATATATTCATCATACTGTTTTCTAGCCCATGTGAAAATATCAAGGTACAGAGTTTCAAGCCATCTGATCTTTTCATCATAAGTCATATGCACACTCATTTTGGCAATGAGCTCATACAACTTAATTACTTCAGTCTTAGTAAAGTTTCTCTCGAGACGAAGGTCATCAATCAATCTGATAATACCTTCATTCTTATCGTCGAGATAATAGATAGTATTCAGACCAAGGAAATCAACCTTATAAGATTTATAGAAGTTAATAACCTCAGCAATATATTTCTTTACAGCTTCAGCAGAAACTGCAGGAAGATTAGACAACAAGGACTGATATTCATCGAGATCAATATAGTTCTCGAGCACAGCCACAATATTATCAATCTGAGTACTAATGAACTGCTTTCTCTCATCATCATCATCGATCAGCTTAGCTTCTGTGAGAAGATGATAGAAGAGAGGTTCTTTATGTTTGAAGTACTCAGTATAGGTGGGATCGCCTTCATCATCTCTATAGAGATCTCCAGTCTCAGGATTCTTAAAGAAATCCATAGTAAGCTGGACAGTCATAAGAGAGTTATAAAGCTTTCTATATACAAGGAATACTCTGAGATTATCAGATTCCTGCATTCCTTCAACAAGTTCATCCCTCACATCAAGATTATTAGCATACATAGCCATCATCTGATCAAGAGAAGGAATTTGAGATTGAGGAATTTCAAACTTTTTAAGCTGTTCCATAGCATGAAGAGTATAACCAGTTCTATCAAGACTAGCTTTCAAATCATCCATATCAGCTCTGAAGTTAAATCCATTTACTTTAAGCTCTTTATCTTTAGTAGACTCATGAGAAGTATATCCATATTTCTCAATGATTTTAGTGACTTCATTTATATCTTCATCACCATTGAAACCATTGATATATAGAACTTCATTCTCATAGTCAGCATGAAATACTACATTCTTTCGTTCAATTTCAGCAGCCAAAGCTCCGAAATCATCCTTGAAATCAAAGCCATCAATATAAAGGACTTTCTCCTGAGAGTCCATCATACAGTCTTTGATTCCATTATAGTAGTAAGACAATGCAGTTAAAAGGCAGAAAATATCTGCAATTCTGAACTGCTTAGCTCCATCGATGAAAGGAAGTCTAAGCTTAAGATTCTCTTCCATTTCATAATTGTCATAGAGCATATTAAAGAAATAAGTCTGTTGCATAGACATCTTAGCAATATCGTAGATGGTATCAATAGAGATATACTTAGTTCTTACGATATTGAATGCCTCTTTCAAGATGTCTTGTTTAACTTTCTTATGATCTAATCCACCATCCCAGGTAGGATCACTATCTGTAAGCTCATCATAGTCAATATGATTAGCAGAATTTCTGATATAGTCATCAATATCATCCTCAAGAGGAAGCTTGATGAATTTCAGAGTAAAGTCTTTCTCATCATCTCCAGTGAAAGAATACTCACCTGTAGCAAAGTTCATATTTCTATCCTTGAGAAGATAATACTTAAAGACTTTGATATTACTAAATCCAAACAAAGAGCAAATCTCTACCATGCATTTAGCAGTAGACTTGTTCTTCAAAAGAGTATGAATGTTTTTAACCATTGCAATTTGATACTTAAGAGGAATTTCATCAAAGAAATCAACTCCATAAGACTCAAATAGATACTGGCAAGATCTGATATCAAAGATCTCTTTACGAGTAATAAACTCCTGTACACGAGATATGATATCTATCAATGTAATTACAATAATGAAGACTGCCATGATATTATCATAGTAGTCAGAGTCATATTGATATGCCTTAGAGTAAACTGTTTTCATAGTATAGGTACGGTTGTTAGCCAATCGTTCCATATACATTTCTCTAATAGCGGCAGATTTAATAGAGGGAATATAAAGAGGTTCAAAAGGCCTAGCCTTTCTAGCAAGATAAACAGGAATTTTCTTATTTCCTAAATGGAATAAGTATTCTCTATTCTTTCTCTCAGTTTCACTAGCAGCTTTGAAAAGATCTTCAAGGATTCCAAGATCTTCAAGAATAGTTACAGCTCCTTTATCCATCTTATGGATAGGAATAGAAGTATCAATTCCAGAATCAGCTGGTAATCTCCAATCTTCTACGTAGAGATCAATTTCATTTCCTTGCTCATCAAGAGGAGGAAGACCATTGAGCATTCTGTAATAGAAGTTCTGTTCTACATAATTCTCCTGATAGTAAATAACCATAGCATCAAGAACAGCTTGCTGTTTCTCTTTGCTGAGTTTAAACACTCTTTCAGGAAACATTGAGATTTCCTTTGCAGTTACAGGGCTTAAACCTGCTCCATAAGGTCTTCCATCTGCGTCATGAGTGGAAGTCAAAGGAGAACCTTTTCCTGCAGCAATATCTGCAGGATTAAATGGAAATTCACTGAAGGATCTTAGTACAGCTGTTCCCTCAACACAAGCCATATAAGTTCCAGCTTTTTTCAGTGTATCAAGTGTTTCATATTTATCTGCTCTATCGCTTAGTTTCAATACTGTGTCTAATCCAAGTAGCATGGTATAGTATACCATCTCATCTACATATGGATTATCTGAATAAACCTTCTTAATATTGATGGACAAGTTGTATCACCTCTCATCAATTATTATTCTTATTCCTATGTGAACACGTTAAAAGAAGTAACAGGGAACGCAATGCGTTCCCTGATAGCATGATTTACGGTACATGCTCCCTACTAAAGCAAGTTTTAATTTTATGTATTTAAGCATACAGCTAGCAGACTACTTCAGCGAACCCAGGCACCGTTTAAGTTTAAACAAATACCACAGCTATACATCCAGCCAGCGAGTCTTAAGACAAGCTTCAGCCAAATTTCACACCGTGAATACACGATTCCAAAGGTCATTTCTAGACTGCTTCTCGTTCACTGTATACCTAACGGAAGACCAAGTATGAGTCAACCGTCAATAATTTGTTGTATATGTAATAAATTATTATACAATTTTAATATCTACAGAATTGCGTATATATAAAGCAGAAAACATAATAATAAAGTAGAAAGGGGATAATCTGCCTATGGAAAATGTATATAATCCCATTCCGGGGATTGATTCATTCCAAGAAAATATGAACCCTATGCTATCTAGTCCTAATAGTGAATATGCTATTGGATTCTATCAGACAAGAGATTCTCTTACTGATGTGGATGTATATAGGCAATTTCTTAAGAATGTTGAAATGCGTGTCCGAAAATCAGAAACTTATAAAAATTATAAGTCATTTCTAATGGATCTGGGGTTTGATCATTGCCAAGTTCATGGCTATATCAATTCTCAAATGGCTACATTGGAAATGCACCATTGCATTCTAACTCTATTTGACATTGCAATGCTTATCACTGAGCACATGTTGAACACAGTTGGTTATGTCAGTACATTCGATGTTGTCCAAGCTATTAAAGAAGAGCATAAGGCCGGTAATGTTGCATTGGTAATGCTCTCCAAAACGCCTCATCAGGTTTACCATGCTGATAAGTCTTTCTTCATTCATCCTACTATGTGCATTGGCAATTGGCCTAAATTGCTAGAGAAGTATAATAAAGGATTAACTCAAGATCTGGCATTCAATCTTCTTTATTATATCAAGAAAGCTATTGATATTGGTGAAACTGATGACAATGGTCTCTTAGATTTGAGGGATAAAATTATGGATTGGAGTGATTTATCGTGACTGTTTGTACTGTGGCGCTTATGTGCGGATTTTTTACTATGGTGATCTTTTGCCTCGTAGGTGCTCTTCTTATTATCACCAAGAAGAAACAGACTGAAATTGAAAATAGTCTTAAGAAGTACGAGATTAATATCAATGCTGTAATTGATGAGAAAATTCCTGAAATATTAGATGCCTTTGTTAAGAATGTCTTTGATGACTATCTTGTCATGCATGTAGATATTGTTAATAAGGACTATATTACTCAGGAAGAAGAAACACATATGATTCGGGAACTCGGATCTTTGTGTTCTGAACGTATATCTCCTGCAATGATCGATAAGTTGTCATTGTTCTGGAGTCCAGAATCTATCGGTTCTGTAGTTGCAGAGAAAGTTTATCTGCAAGTAGTTGCCTATGTTGCTTCGCATAATACAGTCTATAAACAGACTGTTGGAAAAGAAATTACTAAGAAATAAAAAAGAAAGGCTGGGAGAAATCCCAGCCTTTTATCTTTTTCTCAGATAAAGATATGATAGCAACTTATTAAAGTCTCGAAGTATCTCTTCATTATAGCTTATATCGACAATATCGATATACCATGGATTAGCGATATCACTATAGTACTTAGCATTGCTAGGGCTATGAATACCACCAATCTCAAATTGAGCTTGAGAATTAAGATTTCTATAATACCCAATGGGCAGAGATCTACTTACATAATTTCTATAAAAGGTCATCAGAAGTTTGATTGCCTGCTCATACCCACGCAACTGGGCCGTTTTGAACAGCTCTTTTAAGAAATCCAACATAAATGGCTCATGAAGGGCAGTAGCAGTCTCACCTAATCCTTTTGCTCTCAGTATCTCCATTTTGGTAACTGGATTATAGCCATAATAATATGAGATCTTTTTGACTCTATAAAATGCTGTATATTCTTCATCTAGTTTGAAGTAGATATATGGAGTTACTTGCTGTATTGTAACTGGCTTATATCCTATTATATACACAGCATCGTTGTTTATCTCCAATATATCTGAATCTTCAATTCCATTAGCCTCGAAGAATAACTTCTTAGCCATTTTAATTCCATCAGAAAGGATTGCGGAAAGTTCCGGCTTAGATCCTAGCAGCTTGCCGATATAGACTTCTCTTGTCATTTTATCGGCCTCAAAAAGCGTTCTGTATTCCTGTTCCGTGATTTGATTAGCCTCACGCAATACAGATATATTTGCTTTTCTCATATCAAATGCTCGAATTGGCATGTCTGCAAGACAATTGATATTAGCTATATAATGGAATTTATTCCAGAGGAGAGATGCCATATTCACCCCTCCTCTGGAATTGTAATCTGGCCATAATAACCAGCTGCTAATGCTCTATCAGAATCATCCTGAATTGTCACAATGCCTCTCACACTGAAACTAGAGTTATCTCTAATCTCATAGATGTCCTCAATAGCATTAATGATATACGGAATATATCCATATCTCTGCTGAATGAGTTTTACAAGGCACTCCAGAAATACGTCCCTGAATGGACTATGCTGGATATAGACAATTACACAAGCACATGGATCATTATACAATGGAAGAATCACATTCATAAATGTGAAGAATTGTTCCTGGTTCGCCATTATATAATTACCATAAGCCATATCAAATTCTAGTGTATCCACAGATCCCTCAATGAGTTCTCTGGGGATATATGCATCATCTGGCATTAAGGCTGCAAGATTGTATCCAATGGCAAGTGGACTAGAAAGATTGAACTCATAGAAATTATATGAGTCAGGCCTAGAGGCCATCAATACTTCTTTAGTATTTGGAAAAGGAGTAAAGATAATCATTTCAGCCACCTACCAAAGGATCAATCATTACACGATTATTCTGCTTCAGGACCTTCATGCAATATCTGAAATAGTTTTCATACTCATGCTCAGGAGGTCCATTACCAGTTTTCACAGGAGGATTGATCTCATAAACAAGCTTCATCAAAACCCCCTGATCAATAGGTCCATCCTCTGGATACATCATGAGAAACTCCTGAGGAGTCAGGAGATTGTTCAGATAAAGAACTGTCTCATTTTGCATCACATAACTAGGATCCATCCATCCAGGATAAGGATACTGAGTTCCAAGAGTAATACCATAGGTTGCTCTAAAGAACTGAAGAAGTTCAATCATAGATTTGGCTTCGATCTCTTCAGTACCAAAGATGAATCCCAAAGGAATATTATTGATGATTGCTGAGAGAATACTTACGAAATAAATATTGCACTCAGGACTTGCAAGCATATTCATATAGATATTATGAAATCCTTGCATGTCTCCATCAACGAAATGACTAACTGCCTCATAGTCAGGCAAGAGGCAGGTAGCCATCAAACAAGAAGCTCCATACTGTGGAGACTGAAGATACTGAGGAATATCTTCAGTCAGCACAATAATCTTGCCTCTCGAAAGCAGAATCTGGTCTGCTTCTTCTTTTGTGCTAATGATGAATGCATTAACAGGAATGATTCCATCAGCCATAGCAAATCACCTCATTCATCATCATCGGGAATGAAGTTAGACTTCGTACCCTTCCCTGCAGTCTTAGCTTTGCCTGCAGTTTTTGCCTTCCCAGCAGTCTTGGCCTTGGAAGCCTTCTTAGTTTTGGGGCGTTCCTTGACAATGTCCTCAAGGCCCTCATACTCATCAGAGTAATCCTTGTTAGAGGGATTGCTGGGACGGAGATCAACCAGCTTAGTAGCCTTCTCAGCAGGTTTTTTCTCCTCAGTATTTACCTCAACTTTATCTTCGATCTTGTCTTCAGCCTTAGCCTCGTCTTTCTTCTCAGGTTCAGGCTGCTGTTTAATCTCCTCTTTAAGCTCCTTCTTTACTTCATCCTTAATAGTCGCCTTGATGCTCTCAGCAATAGAGAGAACAGGAGCAGGAGTAGCAACTACAGGATTATCAGCTTTGAGACTGTAAGCCTTCTCTTCCTTCTTCTCAACCGGCTTAACCTTAGGAGCTTCCTTAACTTCTTCCTTCTTGGAGAAGTTGCCACCAGACAGAGAAACCTTAAGATGGCTTTCAGATTTCTCAACCTTTCTGGTATTTACCATAGTATTAGAACTGCGGATAGGAGCAGCTACTTCCTCATTACCGCGCATAAGAGTAACCTTCATAGGATATTTTCCTCCTTTAAATATTATAGGATCGTTATTGGGATTTTTATCTTCTAAATCTACAGCAAGATACCTCCTGCCGCATTTAGTACAGAAGAGATGATTGAATCCAGCATCATAATCGATAAGACCTGTACACCTTGTATTGGTGTCAGGATCGATTGCTGTACAAAACAGTTTGCTTTCATCAACTCTATAGAAATAGGGATAATCCAAAAGGACAACTCCAAAACCAGGTCTAATTCCATAATTCCGGAAATAATTCTTTCCAATATCTTCAGCCACATACAAACCAATCAGCTTAGTGACAATCAGATAGAATACTTCGGTAGACACAGACTGGAATTCTTCCTTACTTGTGATGGGATAGACACGTTCCACAGTGGACATAGTCCCACATGGAGTAGAATCGAAAATCTTGCAGACATAGGGTTTCAAGAACTGCTGATTCTTAAACTCCCTATTACTATCATTCATTCCAACCCTATCAATTGCTACCTTCATTACAAAGCTAGGATCTTCCAAATGTCTATAGACAATTCTGTTGGTTCCTCCAGAAAGTCTAGCAAATCCTCTAGATCTCATAATATTATTAAGCTCTTTGATCTTGACATCATTACGATTTCTCAACATCATCTTCCTAATATATTCGACCTCTTGAGGAGTGAAGAATGCATAAACAGGAGGACCCATCATCTCATCAAAGAATTCTTCAGGAAGTTTTACTTTAGATGCAAGCTTACTAGTCAGATAGTCAATTCTTGCCATTAGTTATCACCTCCTTTAGAAGTCTCTGAACTCGTCGTTATTGAATATATCCAATCGTTTAGCGAGTTCATCTTCAGACATGTCAGAGACTTTTGGATTCTTTACAAGTTCTCTAATCCTTTCTCTAATATTTTCATTATATGGTTTGGGATTCTTCGGATCCCAGAGTTCTTCCTCACCAGTCACATTATTCATCTTAATGATTCTGGTAGGAGATTTATCAATAGGAATACCCATTACGTCATATCCAGGAAGAGCATAGCAATAATCGCCATCATAAATGCCGATCTTACTCATATCAGCCTTAGGCATTAGAGAGTCTTCCGGTTTATAATCAGGGATATTCCTGACGAAGTCCATAAATTTCTTTTCTTGAATTTCATGTCTCCTTTGTTTGTTTCTCAGACGAATACCTCTCAAGGTAGCTACATAATCGTCATGATAAAACATATTGCTCGTAGTCGTAGCTCTTTGATACTGAAGCTGTCTCTCAAGATCTTTCTGCTTAGCCTCAGCGATAGCTGTAGCAGTAACATCGAAGACATTGCCCTGAACATGATCAAGCTGGCGTTCAGGAGCACTCCAATACATCTGGGACATACGAACTTCATTTCCTGCAAGCCAAGAGCGATAATTATAATCGCTTCTGATTACATCATCCAAGAAGTTTCTAGATTCAGAATAACTGATCTTTCTAGAAGATCCCTGATGAATCTCTCCATTGATTGTAATGGAGACTTTCATCTTCTTGATTTCAGCCTTGGTAGACTCAGTTGTGCAATACCGCTCTTCATAAAGACGAGTGAAGTTCTTAGTCACATAATTGAATGCATCACTAGGATAGAAGAAGTCAGTATCGTTATCAGGAACCTTACCAGGCTGAAGAGGATACTTTACATCATATCTATGGGAAATCTTCTGAATTTTTTCAGGATCAGTTCCCATAGCTCTATTGACAGCTCTAGACATGCTCTTGAATGCCTTAGCACTGTTATTGATAAACTCATCATAAGTCATGCCATAGAAAGCTGCAATGTTTGCCAAGTCCTGAATCTCAGGAGTAATTGCAGGCTGCTGAGGGGTCTGCATAAATCCCGGAGGAGCAAATGGATTGCTATATCCAGGGAATCTCTGGGCAAACTTATCTCTCATTGTACTCTGAGAAGATACATTTGCCATAGCTCTACCAGCCTGATTATCAAGAGGGAAATCGACAGAGCCATACCAACCCATATTCGAATGCGGATGAATAGGCTGACCATTATAGATGGTAACAGCGCCAATAATATCAGGATGCTGAGGCTGCTGTTGATACTGCTGGAGTACAGGAGGAGTAGGCATAGAAGGCATTCCATAAGGATTGAATGCAGGACCCATACCTACAAATCTATTCTGGTTCTGATACATTCCAGTCAGAGTCTGATTATAATACGGGATATCAGACTGAACCTGAATTGCTCTACCAGGTTTAACTTGAGTGACTCCTTCCATACCAGCAAGCCCAGGATTAACAGGAGCTCCAGGAATCTCCCTATAAGTCACAGTGATATTGCTATTAGGAGCTTCCATAGGAACTCCATTCACATTCTGAACTCCAGGGAATCCCATCATAGGCTGGGGAGGATTCATATATTGATTGTAGCCAATCTCCTTAACCATTTCCATAGGACTAGGATAAGGGGACTGGAACTGGGTCGGCATTTGAGCCGACCCATAAGGAATATTCCCACTGCCAGGTCTAATACCAGAGATCATTGCCTGAACAGTAGGAGAATTATTTGTCATCATAATTTACTCCTTCCATCGAATTATCAATTGAATTATATTGCCAATTCATATTGATAATATATAATTCTGTCATCAGTTAAAAGTGTCAAAGAACTTGTCCAAAGCTCTATAGAAGTTTGTGTAGTCATAACTATACTTGGAATCGAACTCCACAAACATATTTGCATTATTGAAAGATCTCAGAATGATCTCTTTCACGTTCTCTGCAATATCAGCAGTACGCTTCTTATCCACATCATCACAGAGGATAGAACGATCAATCATATACTTGAAGATAGGCTGCATCACATTGAACAGAACCTCATCAGTATATCTGAACCATTCCACATTGATCTGCTGTCCATCACCCTTGATAGAATCTAAGTACATTCTTCTGAATTCAAGAATGATAAGCTTAGAAATCGTCTCAGTATCGACAGCATTGCTCTTTGCCAGAGATTTGCATCTTTCATAAAAATCAGGCATCTTTTCTTCCTCCTTCTTAAGTCCTGTCTGCATACTTACATTATACGTCCCGCTCACCTCAGTGTTTACAGCGGGTTTCTTCTTTGTCAGTTCATCAATAGTCTTAGTAGGCCCCATCTGTCCATAGAAACTAGAGAGGGAAACTTTCATGCCGCTATTCTTCTTCATTTTACATTCCTCCAAAATTAGAATTGATAGGGTAATTAAGACCACCCTTTGTTTGATCCTTGTATTTATTGATAAGATCAGGATTGCAATTAAATTTAACTGCTTGCTCACCGATCATCATTGTATTAGGGACCATATTCAGATCCCCTCCAGAAAGATACGAATTCAGGTTAGTACGAGAATGCTCATCAACCATATTATTGTATCTTGCAAGAGTATACTGATCAATACCAGCCATATTAGAACTCACACCATTAGAGAGTTTGAAGAGCTTTTCAGCTTTATAAACATCTCTTGTGAAATGAGTATTTACATGGCCTTTTTGATGAAAGAACTTTACCTTAACTCCACTAGAGAGAATGTCATTATAGATAGAGGAGAACCATTCCTGATTAGCAATGACTCCTACACTACCTATAAGATCTCCTTCTTCAGTTTGCCTCATAATCCAAGAACTAATCCATTCTCTTGCTCCAAAGAGACTAATTCTAGAATCAGAGAAAATATTTACTATAAACGGTTCTGGGCTCGTCCATAGAAGACCAATAGCATCTCTAACACCCATAAAGATGCCAATAGCTTCGCCCATGTTATTTGTAGCTTGCTGTTTGATCAAATAGTTTTCGCTCATAATCTTATCCATAGTTCTATCGACAACTATAGAGCCAGAACAAGATACCTTCAAATCTGTATTAATAGAAGCATCTGTGTAAATATCATAAGTCTTAAAATTCATTAACTCACCTTCTTCTAAACGTTATATGATTTGTTGTCACTGTAATAATATCTAACCAATCATGGAATTAATAAAAAATAATGAGGTGAATTGCCACCTCATTATTCTGGCCATGGACCTTCAATATCATAAATTAATAATGCACCAACACATTATTAATTCCCTGATCACCGGAATCCAATACATAACCGTACTGGTTTCCCGTCTGAAGGTGAAGAACATGTGCAATCGCTTTATGCTGCATAGCATCGAAGCGAAGCCACATTCTTTCCAAGGCCTGCTTCTGCTTGTTGGCTGGAAACAATTCGACAGAAGCCGCTTTAATGGCATCATTATTGATGACCATCAAGAAATCCTCCTTTCATAACGTGCGTGGACTATAAATGTAATCGGGAGGAGAAAGTGAAGAGGTAGGGGTTGCTTCCCTACCTCTTCTTACTTTATAGAATACATGCAATTCTATATTCTATTACTATTATAATATATAAATGAAAGCTTTAAATTTTACGGTTCTTAGGAAAATAAAGAAAACCGGGGAGGATAATCCTCCCCGGTATAGAATTTGTAATTGGTAAAATTACTTCTTCTTCTTGAACAGCTTGATCTTGCCTTCCAGAGCCTTAGCAGTCTTGGCCAGGATCTTAGCCTTACGGACAGACTTGCCAGACTTCTTCTTGCCCTTGGAGGCCTTAGACTCGTTGATGGCACACTCGCAGACATAAGCAGCCTCATCAGCATTGATAACGACAGTGATGTCTTCCTTATCAACGCCATTAGCGTCAGCGATCTGCTCGACAACGTCGGGAGCCTTCTCGGCGCAAGCGTCAGCAGCATCATCGTCAGAAGCGGTCTCGGGAACCTCAGCCTCGTCCTCGCAGATAGCCAGAACAGCCTCCATGGAGACATAGTAACGGCCATTGGACTCAACCAGCAGAGCGTTCTCAGCGGTGGTAACAGGAACACCACCATTGGTGACCATATCGTCGGGCTTGACTTCCTCAACGTTATTGGTCAGGGTATCCTGCAGATCATCAACGGTATCCTTAACCTCATCAGAGGTAGCGGGATCCATCAGGTCAGCAGTAGCAGCTTCACTCAGAAACTTATAGGGCTTACCAAAAAGCATAGTGAATTTCCTCCTTTATGGAATAAGAATTGATCAATTCCTCACGATTACGTGGAATTTACTATTATGTTATACTTTATAAAAGGATATAATCCCTCAACAAGGCTGATTAATAAACTCAATCGGGTCAATTGGAGGCTCTTTAGGTCTCTCAACTGGCTGTTCAGGGTTATTCATCAGCTCTGTAATTCTACCCTTAAGCATTGCAGCCACATCTTCCATTCTAGGCAGAGCATAAGAGCCAGAAGGATCGACATAGATATAGTGCTTAGAAAGAATAGTCTTAGAATTCTCCTCAGCATATTTAGAGGCATCAATAATATTATTCAATGTCTCAATCTGCTCAGGAAGCATATAGGGTTTATATCTATTATAGAATTCCATCCAGTTACCAAGCACTTTAGTACAAGGAACAAAGATATACTGATTATGCACAAGTTCATGTACAGTTTCAGCAAGAGGAATAAGACCAACCCAAAGGTTATAGTGCAGGAACATTACTTCCTTAGCAACCATTTCAACCTCAAGATCTTCATGGAAATGAGCTCTCTTATTGTAGACAATCAAACAGATATCATAAAGACCAATAGGAGCATGATGAATCTCAATATGGATCTTTGTTGTATCTGCATTAGAGATATTTTCATAGAAAGCACATTTATTCATATCGAGATAGTCTCTAAGATAAGTTACCATATGTCTATATTCAAAACTGCCTCTTACAGACTTCTCAATATCAGAGATATATTTGCTAAATTGTTTTTCGTCAGCCAGATCATAATCATAACGGTCATACTGAGGAAGTGTATCGATCTTGATAACAGTCGGCACATCATCAATATATTCATATGTCTGGTGAATAGAATTAGGGTCAATCATAAAAATAATCAACTCCTTTCTTAATTCAATGTTAACAGGCACAATTAGAGATAGAGGCGGGATTCGACCCGCCTCTATGCTTTTAGGACTTCTTCTTTTTAGCAATCTTCTTGCCATCGAAGACCTCAAATCCAGAATTGATAAGACTGGCGTATGTAGGATTATGCTTCAGTTCAATCTCATCTCTTCCGAAAGTGACAGACAGCTGATAATCAGGATCACCAGTCTTACGATTAATGGTGCTTCTCACACCAAAGCCATCACCGTTCTTAGAGATGCTAATGCCATAGGCATTCAGACTAGCACTAATACAATTAGGATAGTCACTATTGAACCAGCCAGGAAGATTGTCACTGATATAATTGATCATATCAGAAGCAAACTCTTCATAACTGCTCCAAGGATTGCCAGGATCAAATTCAACCAGCTTGGTTACAGCTCCAATACTAGAAGCTGCAGCCTGAAGATCACCAAAGCTATCGAAGTTCTTAATCAGTTTAGTCATTTTCCTTTTCCTCCTTATTCAGTTCCGGAGTATTCTCAATAATCTTTTCCATAATAACTTCCTTATCGGAAATGATCTCGTCTACTCCAGTATTCTTATCAGGTTCAACCTTAAACTTCTCAGTCTCAATTTCAAAGCCCTTCCGAGCAGACATAGCAAAGCTACGAATCTCTGCCTGTGCTGCAGGATGGCAACGAAGTTCAAAGAACTTAAGAAGAGTCTTATAAGTAAAGGTCATATACAGTCTACGACACTTTGCATTACCAGGAAGGAAAGATCTTGCATCTTCCTTCATCATTCCTTGATCAATAAGATAGTGATAGATCCCAATAATGGACTCACCAAGCTCCATAGAAGTCATGGAGAACTTCTGTCCACCAAATTCGAAATCATACTTCTTATCGACATCGTATTTCTCAGGCTTAAAAGCGAGAGGATCAGCGAATGCAGCATGAGAATAATCTACATAGCGCTGAGACTCCTGAGTAATACCATTTCTATGTCTGACAAGCTGATGAGTACCAGTACGAGACATATCCTTAAAGAGAATAGTAGTACTGGCAACCTTAGAGATATCATCAATAGAGAAAGTATTAGGACAAATGCGATCGACATTTCTCTTGATCTGCTCAATATTGTCAATGGAGATAAACTTGACTTTGTCATCTTCATAGAGATTAGTTCCAATAGGATTGAAATAGTCTGATACAGCATCAGGCTCTACATCCAAGAAACTATCCTTATTAAGAATAGGAGTATCTCCATCAGTCAGATCAGGGAACATCATAGAGTTGACATGCTGATATAATTGCTCGGTGATAAGCTTGAGCATTCCATAATTGTGGACAGAATCTGATACACTATGGTATACATCATCAAAGCCTCTATAGCTACCACCAATAAGGATACAAGGGCCTCCACCATTTTTAGGCATTCTTGCAATAGTATTCAGATATCTATTGTTTCCAAGAAAATCAATAGCAGTCTGAAGCTGAATTATATCTTCACGACTAACAAGTGTGTTAGGAAAACGATAGAGAACGATCAAATTGCTATGCTCTAGTACTGAAGTATGGCCAGTCTTACAACGTCTAGCCAGATAATTGACTTGTCCTTCATAATCCTCAGGGATAGTTTTATCCCAGCAGCAGGAGCAAGCCTGAGCACAAATGCGAATACCATCATTCATATAGATGGTATGGCAATCAGAGCCAATGTGTTTAACAGCAGGCATTATAGAATCCCTCCATAAAAGAATTTCTTACCAATATGTGTATGATATAATAAAAAGTCACCAGGGCCCCGCAACCCTGGTGACTCCAAGAGAGAAAGATGAGAATAGGCAAGGATTCCAATGGAACAGCACTCGCCAACCGACGGTTACCCAAACCAATATTTCATAGGAGGTGACAACAACGAAAAGAAGTGTTTAGAAGAAATGGAAAGAATTCTGATATATTTGAAAGGAAATATTTATGTTGAAGGAGAATTACCATGAATACGACTTCAACCTATTCTCATCTTAATTTTTAGTTAGATATTATCATACTAATAAGAAGAAAGAAAGAGGTAATTTCTAATGTATTTAGATATAAGTTATTTTGAGCATTATAAACAATTTGCTTATTCTGTTTTCAATTATTTGAATGGAAGAATTAATAGATTCTGCAATAATATAATCTTTGAAGTTGATTATGCTGATGAAGTAAATTATACTTTTGCCAATCTTCGTAAGCCTAATAGACTTACTCTTCATGTCATGAATATAGTTGAAGAATGTAATGGTCCATTAAATCGAAATAAGATCTATAGTATGATCTTTATTGTAATTGGTCATGAGCTTACTCATGTAGATCAAGATATGTCTCAGCAAGCCTATAAAAACAATAGGCAGTATAGAGAAGATCTTGAAAGAAGTACAGACTATAATAACTATAATTGGTTGAAGTCTCATATAGATCAGATCAATAGAGATTTTGGCATTTCACTGGATCTTTCATATTACAATGATTGCGGATTTTGGAATATTGAAGATTATCAATCTACCTCTATAGAAGATTACTATATAGCCACCCTTAAAAATGTATTATTCAGAAATGATGATATGTTTTCTAACTTCAAAGTCTCTGTGCTTGATAAGTATAGAAATATCTTCATAAATTTTAACGGTGGTGCAAACCTTTTAATTAAGAGTGATGGTGAATTTTGTGGTCAAAGCCTTGAGGGGTTCATACAAGTCATTGGTACTGAGGCTGGTATATATGATCACTATACGATGAATGTAAGCCTAATGGAACAGCCTTACAGGGAGATGCCTGATACAGTCATAGTATCTTTTGTGCTATCCGATAGGTATATCAATCCCATTGTATTTAGAAATAGATAATAATTATAATTCCTACTATTCCACCAGAAATTGTATTTGCTTATCTATTCCTAAGTGCATCTTTAGTTAGTTACATTTTATCCATACCAAGATATGGTTTGTGATGGCCCATATCATGTGGTTTAATCATCTCACTCTGTGTGTTCGTGGAGAAAACGCACTTTGAAAAGAAGAGAGGCTGGTAACCTCTCTTCTTTTTCTTTTTTCTTATAGACTCCACATTTAATTAATTGGAGGTGTAATTATGAAGAAAGTTAAATATACAAGATATATTCCTAAGGACTTAGATAGACCTGATTATCAGATTCTTAGAGTTCCTCCTAATGCAAATTCTTTTCTGACAGCTTATGAGATGATTAAGACTGCTACAGATAGAGAATACCCTAAAGAAGATTTCAATGAGTTCTATAATCATACTGATACCATTTATATGGTGCAGAGCGATGCTAAAGCTATGTATATGGGTGCTGGTTGGATTTCTCACGATAGAGCTGATAATGTGCCTTACAAATTCAGAGGCAACGAAGTATACGTAATGCAATTAGCATTCTTCTATTGCGATTTGCCTTACTCTGCTATCTATGATTGGATTAGGACTATCATCAAGGATAAGAATGATAGAATAATCCTTGCTTACAATTTCAATAAAGATGAAACTCCTAAAGTTCTTATTGATGCTTATAGGAACAATAGGTTTAAATGGCTTGATGATCATACTCTTTATCATCTTCCTGATGTCATTGAAGGAATGAATAAAGAGGATCTACTTCAGAAAGTAGATCCTGAAAAAATGGATGATAAAGTGGTAGATAGATATGCTAAATTGACTTGTAATTGTCCTGATGTTGAAGCTGCTCAACAGCAATATATGAAAGATCTTAAAGCTAAAGCTGCTTCTGAACTTCCTTATGCAACTTCAGGATGTACTTGTCCTTGTGAAGAAGAAGATATTTTTGTTACAGGTTGTGACTGGGAAGAAACTTCTACCTGCGCATGTACTTGTGATAAATAAAAAGAATAATCCGGATACCAATAAGGTATCCGGATATTCCTTTGATCATATGTATGAGATCACTTAACCCAAGACGGGCAAGGAGCATGCACACGAATTGCCTCATGAGCAGGAACAGTGGTTCCAACCTTAGAGTACATAGAAGCACCATCATCGCTGATACCAACCTTCTTGGGGTACAGACGGGTGCTAGGAGCAACTACCTTCAGGCTCAGAGAAACATCAGACTTCTCACGAGCACCCATAGGCAGTTTACGTCCAGTATGCAGGAATGCATTGACGAACTCCTTGGAGATGTTGACCATGGAAGAAGCCTCAGACTTCTTAACCTCATAGGTCTCCATCATATTGGCAGCCTCAGCCTGAGGCACTTTAGCGGCAGAAGAGATAACAGAAGCACACATGCTCCGGAAATCCTTGCAGGGATTGTAGGTGCCAACGACACCATCCTTGCCATACTCATCAACCTCATAGCTGGGATCGTTCAGCATGGCCTTCATAACGCGAACCTCGTCCTTACGGGAAGAACTGGTCTGGGAAAGACCTTCCTTAATCTCCTTCACGAGATCCTTTACAGATTCACTCATTTTCAAAGTCCTCCTTAAAAGATTATATTACTTATATATGAAGAATAGAATATATTCCTATTCATTCTTTAGATGGAAAGAAGAAAGCAGGGCAAATCGGCTTAGGCGGTTTGCCTTTCTCTCTGATTAATTTATCAGTATCTCCAGGCTTCATTGAAGCTAAAAACTCAATGAAGTCATCTTTTTCGATAGTCTTATCAGACTTTTTGTTCATAATTGCCCCCTAATCTATACGTTTAGGATTACTAATGTGTGAGCAATATAATACTTTATTACTCATGATCAGGCTTTAAATAGCCTTCGATCTGAGGATACCATTTGATGAGCTTATCCTCATCAATAACAACACCATAGTCTTCTTTAAGAGCAAGGATAAGGCCAGGAATGGTCATGTATTCTTTGCTGATGCAGTCTGCGTAGGATTCCATACCCTTAAGGTACTTTTCCATCATTTCATCATCAAAGCCACATTTGTCTCCTAAGACGAGAATACTAAGTAAGTGATGAACTACAGTGGCATATTCTACACCACTAGCTCTAGCTTCGGTCATAGCCTGCTTAATTCTCCTCTCAATATTGAGTTGAGCAGCAGCAGGATTCATTCTTTTTTGTTTTTGAAATGATTTATTAGCCATGCTATAAACCTCCTTAATACATTTAATTTGATGTATTTGACCCTGTAAAGGTTGATTATGAGGGGTGGTAACAGTTTAGTAAGTATATAAGGGAGTGTGATATAACTATGCTTATCATGGATGAGTTAATCCCTTTGCGGTTATACTCCGCTAAGCGTAAAGTATTTGTACCCTTTAATGAAAAGGATAAGAAGCATGGATCAGCTATTTTTCTGATGGGCACTACCCAAGAAGAAAATGAAAAGCTCATGAATATGAGGTATGTCTATGATCCAAGTAAATTATTTAGGTCTTATTACATTGACCGTAATGTAATGACTTATATTGATAGCGATGCTATTAATAAACTGGAAGATGAAGAAGAGGAAGAATTTGATGAACTTCAGGAAGCTGTTCTTTCTGAAGGCATTATTCATACTAAAAAGGCTAAGTTGAATATACAGGGTGGATCTACTATGGATACTCAGTTTATCAAAGCTGTTTACAGTGATGATCAAATTGATGCTATCTGTAAAGATATTGGTCTTGCAGAATGCCCTGTAAAGACTATCAATGTTAAGGTCTATACTAGCCTTAAAATTCTTCAGGGAATGTCTCCTTATAACGATAAAGCATATTCTTTCTCTGATGATACTACCATTCATATTCTTTCTCAGTTTGAGTATAAAGAAGAGGATGGACCTTATAAAGAATATTGCTTGAATGAGCTCATCTATTTCTTACTTGCTCATGGATACCCTGAAGTAAATCCTGTATTCTTCAGAGCTATTGCTATGGCAATGTCTGGGCAAATTGAATACTTCAGAAAAGAAAATGATGGTAAGGAATTCAAGTTCAAAGATTCTGATAAAGAAGGTAAAGAGAACCTTTACCTTGCAGACTTGATTTATGATATCTATAAGTCTAAAGGCCGTATTGGAATCAAGAAAATTCTCAATGGTGATCTCTCTGATATTAGGAAAATATCTAGTGGCAGAATGGTAAAACAGATTTCTGATCTGTATAATAAGTATTACCATGAAGCTACTCTTACTGCTGAGCAGAGAAAGAATCTTAAGGATTCTGATTATGGTCTTCCTGATAAGAAGAAATATCCTATGCCTGATGCAGCTCATGTAAAAGCTGCTATCAGATTTTTCAATAAATGTGATAAAGAAGATCAACCTAGACTCGCTAAAGCGATTAAGTCTAAGATGAAGAAATTTAATGTAGATGCTAAGATTGGGAGCGATAATGATCTTAGTAATTACATTACTGAATCTGCTGTTGAAGCTGAAAAGCCAGTAACAAACTATCCTGGAGTTGAAGCTGGTATTCATGGTGAGATCTTCATGGGAAATCATAGTAAAGAATACTATGATGTCTTAGCTATTCTCGATAGCTTTACAATGGATGAATTTAAGAAAGTGTCTTTCTATTCTACATATCAGGATAATAAGTATATCGAGAAGAGAATAATTCGCTATGATGAAAATGGATATCCTGAAAGCTTTATGGATATCTATCATTTCCCCAGCAGCCCTAATGAAGCTCAGATTACTACTGGAGTAGCCTCTCATGCTAGAGGCCATCACTTTGTAGCTTGGATGTTTAATGAGCTTATTAATTCTGGATGGGCTGAAGAGAATAATGTAACTACTTATATTTGGCATGCTAATCCTGAGAATGCTGCCTCTATTAAGATTGCTACACAAGAACTTGGTTTTAAAGGAGATACTGAGCATCTTGATAAGTATGGAAGATATACTTTCAGATATCATGTAGATCCCCCTGTCGCCAAAACATCTGTAGCTATGCCTGAAATTGATACCGAATCTGGTTTGATGATTAATGAGTCTGCTGGATTTGTTTTCAATGAGGCTGATTCTAAATATGACAGAAAGATCAAGAAGTATCTTTATAAAGAGAGACTTAGAAATGCTTCTCAAGTTCTTTCTATCTATGATCAGATTAAGTCTCGCAACTCTAAGATTGTGAAGACTTTTAGAAATGTCAAGGCCTATAAGGGTCTTAACCTGTATGTTGATACCTCTTATTATCATGAATTGTATCTTAAGAATGCACCGAAGAATAATAAGAGAACTCTGTATATGTATTTCGATTTTATCTCTAGACTTATGGAGAATGAAGAAGTATTCAAGAACTATAGCAAGATTACTTACTTCTTCCCCGTTAAATATACTAGAGCTGGTAATACAATCGATAACCTGCTTGACTGGAGCACCGATTTGAATATCTTCTCTGTCATGGTTTACATGCTGAGAAAAGATCCTGAAGTACTCAAGCGTTGGGCTAATAAAACCATTCTCTTCTTTGGAGATAATGGTTACTTTAAGATCGATTTCTCTAATTTCACTTTGAAGAATCTCACTAAATTCAAGAAAAATCTTAAGAAAATTCTCTCTAAGGAAGAAATTCCTGATGTAGATGAGGATGAAGATGATTTGAGTCAGAGTGTTACTTCTTCTAAGGGAAATGCTTTTGGAGTTATCAGTAGCATTGAAGATAAGACTGGTATTGATATCAATAATGTCAGTGCAGTTGATGCTATCAATCTGGTTCATTTGTCTATGAATGATATTGAACCTAAGAATCTTGTAACTGCTCCTGAAGGAACTGCTATTCTCATCATTGATACAGATAGCGAATCTGTAGTTAATGATATTAAGAGTGATGCTCTTAAGTGCAAAGAGCCTATGGGATACTACAAGATGAGATAAAAATAAATAAGAGAGAGGATAAATTCCTCTCTCTTATTATTTCACTGCCAAAAAAGAGGAAGGTCGTAACCTTCCTCTTAAATGGAGATAGATGGATCACCTCCAACGTTCACGGGGACATCATACACACACAGCGTCTAACACCTTTCGAATCGCATGGGGCAAACAAGGGTCTATCTTTATATAAATGTTCCTAATTAGTCGACGTACACGTTATGCATCGGACTAGGAACAATGAACTGATTGCAAGTAGCCATCAGGCCAATGATCTTGGAAACAGTCTCGAGAATAATGATATCAGACTCAATAGAAGAAGAGACGATACCGTCAAAACTCTGGGTTCTGATATTGAAGGGGCAGCCATACTCAATCAGAGTATCGCAGATCTCCTCATCGGTCTTGTTAAAACCAAAGCTGGTATTCTCATAAAGCTTACCAATGATATACTCATAGCCAACCTTAAGAGAATCCACAATATCCTTAGTCATGCTATCTCTATTACTGGGGAATCTGCGAATAGCACTATATGCCATGAAGTTAGCACCGAAACCAACACCATAAGTTGCAGCAGATCTGCAGTTCAGAACAGCATCCTCAACCAGATCACGCAGAGCATCACGATCAGACTGAGAGATACCACCAATCATCAGCTCTACAAGGTTAGACTTCAGAGCATGAATACGACGCTTAAAGGTACCAATCACTCTAGCATCTTCACCATTATTCTGAGCATTCTTCAGACCAGACTCAAGATAGCTCAGCAGGTTATTGTAGACAGTAGAGAAGGAGCCATCAGGGTTCTTCATATCTACAGGATTGATGAAGCTAGTCTTGGAGTTAGTTGCAACTACCTGATCACAAGTACCACAGAAATCCTGAATAGTATCAGGGGTAGGAGCATCACCAGTCTCTACATCATGCTTCAAAATCTCAGGATCGATATACTTACGGATTCCCTTACCATTGCAAAGCAGGCAGATATCAGCAACTTCATCAGTCTGATGATAGCCTTCAATTACCAGGAAAGGCAGCTTATTAGCCATATCCTGCTGAGACATCAGATTAGTCACACTACCCATAATAGCACTCAGATCCTGAGACAGCTTAGGAGTAATGATAACCGTAGGAATCAGAGTGGCTTCCTGACCCTTTACCAGCTTAGAATAGGGCTGGATAAGGTTCTTCGTCACAATAGCATCGAAGAGAACAGCCATCTCCTTAGTATCGATAGGATGCTGGAAGAAGTAAATGCGAGGATGATCCAGAACAGCTTCGTTATTCTTATTAGTAACAAAGCAAGGATCACTGAAACCAGTATTCAGAGTCATACCATCATAAGACTTGACTACAGTATCGCCATCAGTGGAAGCACTGACATCGATGAAGACTTCCATACCATAGTCATTATAGATATCCTTAATGGTATTAGAGATAAACTCATTGCCATTAGTAGAGATCATAGAGATATCGTAGATATCTTTAGGAGTAGCCTTATGACCAGAGCACTTGATATTGGCACAGATCTCATCAATGATAGACTTGAAAGCATTCAGAATCTCAACAGGAGGCTTGTTATACTCCTTGCTGATATCCATGATTGCAGTATAGATCTCTGCAGACAGCATAACTGCAGAAGTGGTACCATCGCCAACAGTCTTAACGATATGACGAGTAATAGACTCGACATCGTCCTTAATAGACTGCTCAATGATACCATGGAAATAGATATTCTTCAGAATGGTATGACCATCCTTGGTATAGATATTGAAAGCATTCTCTTTCTTCACACAGGTATTGGAACCCATAGGGCCAAAAGAGTTTGCAAGAATGTCAGACAATCTCTGCAGTACATCATTCTGGATCTTATGCAGAGTGTCCTTATCGACTACGTTTGTAATCATGGTATTTTTGTTCATAATCATTTTCCTTTCTTATCCAACTGGATCTTGAATCTCAAGAAACGGTTTTCTGACAATGGTAAAACTATTTACGTCACCAACTTGAAGCAGGATTTCTTTAGGAAGAAGTGAGTCATCATCAGGACTAAAGTTCTCCCTATATCCAAGAATAAAGAAATCTACAGTAACGGGATCTGTAAATTCCAAAGTTTGTTTTACATCTCCTAAGATAATTCTTGTGAAATGTAAAGTATTCACTTTATCTCTAGGAGCTGTAATTACAGGCACCCAGGGAAAATACTGCTTAATAATCCGTTCCTGATATTCATCTTTACAGAGAACCTTGGGCCTGATTTCATCAGTCATATTGTGATAGGTCTCGAGTAAAGTCTTCATACAAGTAAAGATAATTTTCTTAGGATGATCATAATCCTCTTGCTTGACTTCCATACCATCAAGAATAGAGGTTGTATCATACATCCTTCTAAATTTGAGTTCCTCAAGTGAGTCATTTCTATCAGTATAGGAAATCAAATATGAGATTTTCATGTCTACTAAGGCTTCAAAGTCAAACAGGACTTTATTACGCTTTTTATCATTATTTGTGGACTTTTGATCCATAAATTCCACCTCGATTCTAAAAAATAAAGGGAATAGACACTTGATCTATTCCCTTTATAAATATTAGTCGATATCATCCAGAGTAGCCGGAGTATAAGACTCAGAGCTACTATAGCCATTGCTACCGGCATTGTTGAAGAAGTTGGTAGAGCTGTTATAACTAGAACCTCTATTGGAAGTTCTATTAGTCTCAACACCCAGCTTCTCAGCAATAGAGCTCAGGTTATTCTTAATGCGGTCGACATCATAGCGCATATTGTCACGCACAGTATGAGCGACAGCATAAGTCATAGCCTTGCAATACTCTTCACACATGAGAATCATCTCTTCAATCTCCAGATTGCGATAAGTCTCAGTGTCCTTGGTGAAATCCTTACCACCATCATATCCACGGATTGCATAGTAGAAATCAGACTTGATCTCATATGCAATCATGCTGGTGACATTACCAGTTTCATCCAGCTTACGAATGACAATGACAGGGTTCTTAGAACCAAACTCAGAGCCATTGGAGACAGTGATGATACCAGTACCACTAGGAACACCAGCACCATTGTACAGAGCAGGATCACGCAGGAAGTTTCTCAGCTCATTAGCAAAGATCTTAGCCTTAGAATGGTTCAGATAAACCATGATACCGGCATCCATATCGAATACCATCTCGTCAGTATTCTCCTTACGAGGGAAGATACCGATACGCAGCATCTGCTTCCACAGAGACATGGAGATGCAAGTCTTATCAACAGAAGACTCACCATTGTTCATGCGATAAGCAGAGAAAGTGACAGGGTCAAAGGGCTTGTTTGCATCCTTGTTGTTAGAATAATTACCGTAAGCCATAATAAAATTCTCCTTTATAAAAATATTTGATTTATTACTTAAACAGGAATTCCTTAGAACTGCAGCCAGCTGCTCCCTTATGGCCACCACCCTTGGGATCAAAGTGAGCTGCAATCTTGGAGCAATCCACTTCAGGATTGCTAGAATAAAAGCTGTAGGTAAACAGCTTGCTCTTACCATTATAGGTATAAATAATAAGTACGTCATAGTCCTTCGGAGCATTCTCTCCGAATACCATGCTATTACCAAATGTATTCAAGATAATAGCTTTGTATCCCAGAACTTCTCTTTCATATGCAGCTTCATCACGATTCATCTTATTAGTCACATCAGCATATTTCTTTGCAGTACGACCATCTTCAATGATATCACCAGTGAAAGTGTACATATGAATTCTATTCCAGAAATTACTATTGAACTCCAAATCTCTACTGTTCTTATCAGGATAAGCAAAGAGATTAGTGTTATGAGTCATACAGCCATAGCTAAACAGCAAAGGCCGATCATCATCTCCATAAACCCATCTGTCATATCTATCCACATATTGGAGATACATAGGAAGGGTATCAAGAGTAATATCATAGTCTCCGATTGTTGCAGTGAGTTTGGTAAACTCAGCATTACACCAATGGATTTCCATATCCATATCAGAACTAGCAAGTTCTTTGGCAGGGCTAACTCCAAACTTATCCAAGAACTTGAAGTACAGATAAGTCAGAATGGTTGCAGAAACTCTAGTATCGACAAAGTATTCAAGATTGTCATACTTATCGAGCTTCTTTTTGATATCATCATCTCCAATAGCTTCAACAGAAGTCTTGTGATGATCGATCCAAACTACAGAATGTGCTCCTTCACAGATATCAAAAAGAGCACTGATAGATTTCTTGGTGAAAGAAAGATCTACAATAAAGACATCCTTTCCACCATAATCTTTTTCAGAAAAAGGTTCATCGTAGCCTCTCATAATAAAATCAGAAGCTTTTGGATGAGCCTTAATCTGCTCAAGGTGCTGATATACATGGAATCCAGAAGTCTTTCCATCCATATCATCGTGGTGATAGCAAAGATACATTTATTTCTCCTCCTTAGAATTATCTTCTACTACTTCACTAAATCCATTAACCCAAGTATTAAACTTGAACCGATAGATTGGTTTTCTAAATTTCTTAACCTCCTCTTCAACCATAGCCGGGCATCTATCTTTAAAATATCTGATAGCCTTTTGGTTATACTTGAGGCAGTATATCACAAATCTGAGTGATCCATCATTCTCTTTTCTATAGGTAAAACCTAAATGATGAAGATCTTCATGACTAGCAAGCCAGACTAGATAACTTCCAACTGATCCAGTTGAAACATTCTGGCCATTGAAATTAATGCATTCTACGATATCGGGTTTTGCTGGCTTTCTGGTAAAAGGCCACATAAAACCACCTCCATAAAAATTTTAAGAGAGTATGCTAATTAGCATACTCTTAGTAAAACAAAACATGAACTACGACTCGCTTACTAATTATATGCTCTCTTCATACGCTCACAGATATAGTATATGATTAATAAAAGGTTAACCATCTGGTAAATATTTATCAATAAATTGTTAGGAGGATAATTTATGGCAAATGCTGATTTTTATGAAGAGTTGGACTTACGGTATCCTGAGATTGCAGTTTGTATTGAAAAGATTGATCGTACTAATCCTGGAAAAAAGAAGTTCTATATTCCCGTATTGACTCCTAATCTTGATACTAAGAGTCTTAAAACCAAAGTAGAAACTGTCCATCAGAATAGTAGTAACATCGCTAATGAAAATGGACCTAATATTGATAATGTCAAGATTCAGAACTATATTGAGATCTACCTTCCTAAAGAACTTTGTGCTTTTGTTGGAGGAGATTTCAAAGTAGTAAATAAAAAAGATATGTATGTATTGTCTAATGGTACAATCACTATCGCTGGTTCTACTGGTATGGGTGGTGGAATAGGACCTCATAGTCACTCTACTCTTAGTGGCGGAGGCTCATATACTATTGTTGGTGCTGAAACTAGCTATAAGGGCGTTCTCAATATTATGCCTACAGATCAATATAGGTATATTGAAAAAGGCTCTAAATGGATTGTAGTATTCATTGGTGGAGACATCAGTAAGCCTCAGATTATTGGTCGTTATTACGATCCACAATAAAAGAAAGACTGGAGATTTTAATCTCCAGTCTTAATCTTTTTAATAGTTATCAGGTTTAATGTCAGGATAATTGACATAGATACCATAAGTCTTAGACTTATAGGTGACAGACTTGGAAAGTTTCTCACGAAGTTCTTTGAATCTATCGATAGAATCAAACCATTTCTTTCTTTCCTTCTCATCAATATCCTCAGACTGCAAATAATCCTCCATAATGCTCAGACGAGTATTGATCTGTCTCATCAGATACAGAGCATCGTCCTCATCTTCAACATTACGAATTCTCATAGAAATCTCATAGTAATCATCATCAAGAGATCTGATAGAATCATATCTCATCTTTCTCATACGAGCTTTAACTTTATCCTGAACAGATTCAAGCAGCTCAGTATCATCAATTCGACGAATTCTACGAGCGATATTCTCCATCTCTTTCTTCTCAAGAGCAGAGCCAGTCATCTGCTTAGCTCTAGCCAGAGTTCTAAGAGCACCAATACGTCTGAACTTCAGACCCTTATAGAGTCTCAGAGTCCAAGCCATAGTAGTAAACTTGCTAATATCAGAATCGATATACAGCTTGCTGTTGTTCTTAACGATCTTCTTCAGAGCGCTATCGAGGCAATTGGAATAACCACAGCCACGAACAAACTCATCAGCAAGAATCTCATCTTCATTAGTTGTATAGAACATAGATCTATCCTTAGAGATGAAATCCTTAATACCGTAAGCAAGAATCTCTTTGTAATGAATAGAATCAGTCATAGAAAGAGTTTCTTTATTATCTGCCAGATAAGAGTTGATGTAGTCTCTAGCATTCTGCAGAGGAGTAGTATCATTGACCATATGGCCAACTTCATGCAGAAGGATAGCAGTCAATTCCTCAGGGGTCAGTCCAAGCAGAGGGTCAAACAGTTTGGAGTCTAACTCGATAGAATAGTTCCAAACTCTAAGATCATCATTGCTCATATGACGATCATCGGTAATATAGTCATAGACTTTATTTGGATCAATATTGGCAATGATTTTCATACCGAAAAACATCTTGTCAGTATTTTCAGTATAGTAGATATTCGTACAATTACTATTGAAGAATTTCGTGCATTCTTTCTTCAGTTCATTGAGGTCAGAAGCATTAGCTTTCCCTCTAGCAATAATACGAGCAAAGATATCATTAAACGGAGTAAAGTCATAATGAATGGTTCTCATCGTTTAGTATTCCTCCCTTTATAGAAGTTTAAACTCCCATACTGTGGGAGTATTGTACTTATTTAATTGTTAGACACCATAATTTCGATTAGATATTATATATGTAGCTACCCCACAAAAGAAAGGAGAATATAAAATGCAAATTAGAGTAAAAACTCGTGCGGTAGAGAAGGTGTTTGAATTCATAGATGATGAATTAGACAGGATTTATTATCGAAGCAAGCAAACCGGACCAGTTGGATACCACATCGTAGGGTTTGCTAAATACTTTACTCTGCACACATGCAAGCCTGGTGGAAAGGAGAAGATATCAAAAGCTTATAAAAATCCCTTTGATCCTATATATGATAATATTGTTAAGCAAAGATACAAGAGGCCATTCTATTGCCAATTCTACAATAATGGGAATGACATCTATATCGCTCTATACAAAAATAAAGAGATGGAGGATAAAGATAAAGTTCTGGTACTGGAATGGGATGACCTCATCAATCTGTGGGTCGTTACTGTTCCTAATGTCCCAAAAGTAAAAGAGGTCAGATTCTGGTTGTCTACCAGTATGATTAATTTTACAAATGATCTAGATGCACTAATGAGTGCATCTAATAGACTTGCTTCACTGGTATTAATGATATTTGCTGATGCACAAGAAATAGAAATAGTCAGCAAAGGAGTTTTGCCCTGTGAAGGTCAAGTAAAGAAGGACAAAGAAAAAATTGCTCAGATGAAGGAGGCTGAAAGACAGCGCAAAATAAGAGAGTTCCAAGCTAAGATGAAGAAGCGCTTGGATGCTGTAAAGGAAGAGCGTAAAAAGCATCTTAAGGAAATTGATTATCGTGAGAGAAAGCAAAAATTTGAAAGCTTGAGAGCAGAGATCAACAAGCTCGATTTCGATAAATGCTCTTACGATGAACTGAAAAAGTTTTGGACTGGGATAAAAAGATGTAGAATGGATAGTAATATCTTCTTGAATGAGGATTTATGGAATCTATATACACATCTTCGTGCCAAAGATTCTTCAGTTGTTTCTGATTTCATCTTTATCGGCATCAATATCTATAAAGCTAATCTTAGAAATTATCCTGATGGATATAAGAAAGCTATAGATGATGAAGCATACAATAGAGATGCCATAAAGTCTGCTTTTGATGAAGCAGTAAGAAAGCTCTATATAGCTCCATCTGATGAGCTCTTTAATCTCTTCACTGAACGCTGCAATGATCTTAAGGAATTAATAAAAGAGAAAAGCAAGCGTAAAAAAGTGGAATCGTTTGGAGAAATTCCTTCATATGATTTCGAATATTCAGATGAAGAACTCTTTGGAAAAGAAGAGGATTATCATATCCATGATTCTGATGAGGATGAAATGGATTTCGATAAAGAGGACTTAAGTCTTCCTTATCTGAAAGAGCGTAAAGAATTCCATTATACTGATGGAGAAAAAGAGATGATGAAAGAATACAAGGATATGATCTATGATGCTATCCTTGTAGATTCATTCGATTAAAAAGAGAAGAGGCTACCCAAATGGGTAGCCTCACTCTTAAACCTCTTACGAGATTATTTTTTACTGATGCTGAATCAGGTTGAAGTCGGACATGCCACGAGTGCCGATAGGATCGTCGTTCGGGGCGATGTTGGTCAGACCAGTCGGGTTCAGAATCTTGATACGGCCCTGAACAGGCTGATACTCCACGAACTTCCAACGCTCGAAGGCATGGATAGCAGGCAGAGCATAGTTCTTCATGTTCCGGATCTCGTTGGAGACATACATCTGATAATCGTAGATACGATAGATGATACGCTCGGAGTTTCTCGGGCACAGAATGATGATCAGGTTGGAGTTGCCACGCAGCTTATCGGAGCCGATGAACTGATAGACACGCTTGTCAGAAGTGACAACGGTCTTCACGAAGTCCAGATCGACAGGACCGATGTTGCTGGGAGTGGAGTAAGTGTACTCGGTAGGAGTAATCTTGCGGACCAGCTCAGGAGCACCGAAGATAGAGATAGTCATGTTGGGGTCATTCAGCACCTGCATCAGACCGGTGACAACGCTATCCAGGTAATCCATGAAGGTCTTATGACGCCACTCGACATGGTCCAGAGCGTAATTAGCGCGAGGAGCAAAGTCGAAGGTGGTGGCGAACTTGCACTCATCAGGCATCGTGATGAAGGACTCATCGAGCTTGTCGTGAATCTTATCATCCTTGTAGTTGCCCAGAGCCAGGCGGATCAGGCTCAGGATCTTAGACAGCTGATTGATCTGATACAGAGCGCCAATGTCCTTAACCTCCTCAGGAGACACGGGGACATTGATGGGGTTGGCAGACGGAATCTCAACGATATCCGTACGGACAGACCAAGAGACAGAGCAAGTGGGCAGCATAGCAGAGCTGGTGTCGAAACGAGCATTCAGACGAATCTGATCGACAACGCCATGCATAGAAGCCAGAGCGAACTTGTTCTTCTTCATGTAACCAGAGATGACGTCCTTGTACAGCTTGGTAGAAGTAGCAGGATCGGCAGCACTCTTGTCACGGCCCTTGACCTCGATACCCTGCATGATGGTACGATCATACTCGCCATAAGCAGGAGTGAAGTCCAGATGGGTGGGAATCCAGCAAGCGACCTCACCATCGGAATCGACAGGCTTGCCGGTCTCGGGGTTGATATCGCCAGTGCACAGATAGACAGACATATGGACAGCAGAGATGTAGGTCTCGATGCTCAGGTTCTCATCGCCAGAACCGCCAATAGCGGTGATAACGTCGGTAGCCTCAGCCTCGGGCAGAGTCATCTCAACTTCCTTGAAGGGAGCCGTCGCATCGATGGCATCCTTCATCTTGTACTGTTCCTTCCACATATCGATCTCGTTACCCTCAGTATCGATCAGGGTACGGGTCTCCATGGAGATAGTGAACTTGGGTTCCTTAGCAACGACCTTGGGAATAGCACCCTTGTCGAAGATGTTGTTCATAAGAATATTCTTATGAATGGGGAAAGTCATACCAATGACAGGGTTGTAGCTGGCCAGGTTAGCGTTTTCCAGGACAGCGTTGGCATCGTTATCAAACTGTGCCTCAGCCATCTCCTGAGCATCGTCAACCAGGGAAGCATCCTCACCCAGAGCATTGACCTCGGCAGCGACCATGTCGGCCTGACCTTCAACGAAGAAGTTCTTCAGGGCCTCCTTGGAAGCACCCAGCATCATAGCCTTCTGAGGCTCAGAGAAGAGATCAATACCGGACTCGGCCAGAACATCACTAACGCACTCCTGGAAAGCAGCAGCAAACTTCTTAATAGGATCATTAGCATAGCCCTTGCCCATGCCGGCAGTAGACTTGCGATCACCAATAACAGGCATTTTTATTTTCTCCTTTCGAAAAAGAATATATTTGCAAATATACCCTTCATAAGGGATATTTTTAATATATTGTTAATTTTTACATTTTGATAGCGGCCTTATTTAGGCTCTTCTTTGCCCAATTCTTTATAGATTTCTTCAAGAATATCATTAATTCCTTTCAAAGTCATAAGGAATTTGTTATAATTGATAGAATTCTCCATATAAGACTTGGTAGAATAGACATTATTCATATAATCAGTTACCATCTGTCTCAGATCTGCAAGCTGATTACTGACAAAGTTAATAGATGCCATATAGGTATCATTAGTGGGGATATCATTGAGACGGTCAATCAAAGAAGAAGTGGTATCATAGATCTTGCTAAAGTTAGTTTTGAGTTCCTGGTGCTTAATGTCAATCTGGTCTTGAGTAAGGTCTTTAAAAATCTCACTCTCCATACCACGATTGTCATCAGCTTGTACAGAACCATCTCCACCACCATCGGTAGATCCACCATTATCGCCTCCACCATCTCCTCCATCTCCACCGTCTCCCATATCTCCACCATCACCTTCATCGCCTCCAGTGAAATCTTCAGGATCTCCTCCTTCATCACCAGAGCCTTGGTCTCCATCACCGCCATCATCTTGAGTGAAGTCTTCGGTGTTATCATCACCGGTATCTCCACCTTGATCATCGGTAGGAGGATTATCTCCAGTATCTTGCTGCTGAACACCTGCATCGTCACCACCATCATTTCCAGTGGGGCTTACAGGCTGCATATCATTGACGGTATAATCAGCACCGCCATCTTGATCAGCATTCTGATCTACAGGCTGGCCGTTTACATCAACTTCGTTCATTTTGCGAAGGTAATCTTCATTTACAAAGATCATTAAAGTACCTCCTTTTATATAGACTACTTAATCAAATGTTTAAGGCTCATATCTATACATTTGAATCCCATAAGGGTCAACATATCGGTAATTAATGACATTTAGGAGGTATACATATATGCCTAAAGATAATGCAATTGGTTATGTCATTCTGGAAGGAATTGACATGGAGCCTAATATGAAAATTGTTAAGCAGGATCGTCATACTGGTAAAGTTATTGGTTCTGCTATTTTCCAGGAAGCTGAGAAGCAGAATAGAAACGGTAGATGCTATCTGACTTCTGACCTCTTAAGAGAGTGCAACTGCGCTAGAACTAAAGAGTTGCTGAGAAGCAACACTTTTTATTCTGAGTGGTGCCATCCTCAGGGAGACATGGTTCGTCAGCAGACCATTGATCCTAAGTGTGCAGTTGCTCGCATTCTGAGTCTGAAGATGGATGGTACTCTGGTTAAGGGTACTTTTACTCCTATCAATACTCCTCTTGGTATGGGCTACAATGCTGAGCTGCTGGAAGGTGTTCTTCCTGCATGGTCTCTAAGAGCTCTTGGTTCTCTGGAAAGCATTAAGGGTAGAAACGTTGTTACTAATCTGAAGATGGTTACTTATGACAGCGTTGTTTATCCTTCCCATGATGTAGCTTATACTCAGGGCATCACTATCTCTGAATCTACTGGTATTGCTACTCCGAAGACCAGTCTGCTAACTGAGTCTGGTGCTATCAATACCGATTTCTCCAGAAAGTTTAACTCTGATGCTAGATCCAAGTTTGTTGAATATGGTGAGCTGATTCCTATTATGAATCAGGAAGTTCTCTCTTATATCAAGAACGAATCTGCAAATGTCAAGAGTATTCTTGAGCAGATGGATGTCTTCTATGAGAGTGTAGCTATGGTTGATAAAAGCCATGTTAGACTTACTGGTAAGAATGGCGACGTATTCGTTGTGAATCTGGAGAGCTATATTCAGAATGAAATTGACGAGTATTGCATGAATCGCTAAACATATTAGTAGGGGTGTATGTTCGGAATAGTTACTCCATGTAATAGATTAACAGTAGGGTCTTGGGCAGACCCTACTGTTAACTTTTTATCTAATTAGATACTATATAATAAGTATAGGAAAATCCTATATAATTTTTGACAAAGGAGAAATAAATTATGGCAAAGAAAAACAATTTAAGAGTGGAGGAAGATAATAGTGGTACAACCACTATTGTCCGTAAGTATTCTCATGGAAATTCGATCATCAAAATGACTAATGATGAATTCGATGAAATTCTTCAACGCGCGCATCAAAGCTTCGATGATGAGAAAGCTATCGAAGCTGATCTGCCTGCTGATGAGAATATGAAGAGAGACTTCGATATCATCAACAAGAAGCACTCTGATGCTATCAATCCTATCATCGAGTATACCAAGGGTGATTATCCTGGATATGATGGTGATTCTGTAAGAGCTATGGTTGATAGAGCTTACATGGTAACTGGATATCCTGCTCATCCTTATCTGCCTTGCAACATTCTGACCGATGATAAAGAAGGCAGAATGATTGTTGAGGTTCCTGATGCTGAAGGTAAGTCCTGGCATGCAACTCTGGATCGTCCTTGCCTGGTCGGTTCTAATGTTGGCTGCTATGGCATCTTTGTGCCTTGGACTTGCAATGCCAAGGCATTGTATGCTACTGGCCAGCTCCTCATGAATGCTTCCGCGAATGAAAGAAAGAGTATCCAGATTCCTTTCATCGGTGGCTATCTCTCTGATAAGTAATTCCTAAAAGGATAATAGGGCCTCGTCTGAGGCCCTATTTCTTTTTTGTTTACAACGTTGCCTTTGAACTTAATAGTAAGAAAATAAGGAGGCGGAAAACGATGAATAATATGATTAATATTCATGATATTCATAAGCGTCTGAAGGCAATTAATAGAGCTACATCTCCTAGACAAGATTTTGTAAATGAGGCTTATGCTGAAACTACAAGAATTGCTCTAGAAAACTCTATTCCTAAAGATCTTATGAAGACTATCGAAACTGTCACAAGGAACACTAATCCTTTAGTACTTGAATCCGTCTTAGATCTTTTCGATGCATTATATGAGCATGGTACAACTGGCCAGTTAGTTAAAATGGCAAATTACATCTGTGAAGAAGCTGTACCTAAAGTGCGTGATGCAAAGGAAACAAATACTAATCTTAAGAGAAAGCTTGGTAGATTGAAGTCTAAACTCACTACTAAGGTTTCTGGAAATATCGAAGATGCTCAGGCTACTGTTCTCAGTAAGATCCATGCTGCTGGCAATAATTTCAAAAAGAATACAGCCACTATTAAGGATAATGTCAATAAGGGTCTTCATCCTATGAAGAAGAATGAGGCCTATATTGAATGCTATGAGAATATTGCTTTGGCTCTGAGCAAAATGCAAGACTGCGACCGTATCCTCGAAAATTACAATATGCTCTCCAGACGTTATAATCTGGAGAAGATTATCATTGAAAATACCAGAATGAATGATTATCAGGATACAATTCATGAGCTCGCTAAGCTTATTGATACTTACGATATGCCTAATATCGTAAAGTTCAATACTCTTATTGAGACTGCTTGGTATGGCTTTGAGAATAATGGTATTGAATATGATAAAAAGAAGATGCTGGAATATGCATCCGATTATTTCCTGATGAAGCCTAATGGTTATAAGGATTGTATGGCTATTTTCGAGAATACAGTTATCTTTAAGCCTGAGGATCTTCCTGAAGGTATGCAGGTATTAACTGAGATTAATCCTGAAGATAATCCTCCTGAGGGAGTATTTCAGACTATTGATCATATCAATGATGAAATTAGAGATAGTTTGACTGAAGGTGCTCTGCCTGAGATTGTTACTGAAGGTGTGGATTTTAATAAGATCTTTAGTGACTTCAAGAAGCAGGATACTGAGAATAAAGAGAGCAAGCTAATGATGCTTGTTAGAAAGCTGTATACAAAGAGTGTCAGCAATATCGTTGATGAAACTCCTAACTTCTTGAACTGGATCAGAATTGTTCTGGTTCTTGGTACTGGAGCTATTAATCCGATTCTACTGGCAGTAGCAGCTATTGGTGATATCTTTGCTAGACTGCATTTTGAGAGATCTGAGACTGAAAAGATGATCAAATGCTTTGAAGCAGAGATTAAGAAGACTGATGCTAAGATTAAGTCTTGCAAGAATGAGGAAGAAATTCAAAGACTTAAAGCTTATAAGAAGTCTTGTAATGATGCCAAGAAGAAGATTGAAGATTATTACGATAGAATGCTTTCTGAAAAAGAACTCGATGCTAAGTATTCTGGCTCTGATGATCTTGATTCTTTTGATGATATCAAGGCAGATATTACTGATACTGATGATGATATGGATGATCTGGATTGGGGAGATGATGATGATTTCCTCGAGTCAGCTGTCGATACCATCAGTATCGTAGGGAATATTGCAGATTCTCTGCCTAACTTCGATCATTTGGAAAGAAATATTCTTACAAATATCGATGTGTTTAATGCTGAGGATTTGGACTCTTTAGCTAAACTGAGTGTGACTTTCCCTGATGTATGGTCTCCTGAACTTATGGAGTCTGTATTCATGGCTCAGCTCAGTAAAATTAGAAAGGGTAAAGTTCTTTTTGAAAATGCTCTAGAGAGATATAGAGTGACTAATGCTTGTGAGATTGGTCTTGACTATATCAGGTCTGGAGAGAGAGAAACTCCTAATACCATTGGATCTTATGTGAGTGAATTTGCTCTGCTTGCTGAAGCTTCTAATGCTTTGGAGATGATCATTGATACTCATAAGAATAAGAATCTTATGGTTGAAGCTTCTTTTATGAATACTCTTAAGATGGCTGGAGAGAAACTTAAGAAGACTATGACTAAGTTGTCTGATAAAGACAGAACTATTTCTAGAAATGTCGATGTTTCTTTGAGCCAGTTTAAGAAAGGTATTGAAAATAGCTTGACTAATGAGAGTCGTGAAGCAGTTATCAAAGGTTCTGTATTACCTTCTGCTTCTAAGATTATCAAACTTGCTATTACATCTGGAGCACTGTACTTGGTTAATCCTGCTGTAGCAGTTATTACATGCCTTGGCTATCTTGGCTTGTCTGCTAAACATAAAATCAAGGAACGTCAGATGGTTCTTGATGAAATCGAAATTGAACTCAAGATGTGTGAGAAGTATATTGATATCGCTGAATCTAAGAACGATATGAAATCTCTTAAGCAGCTTCTTACCATTCAGAGAAATCTGCAGCGTCAGCAGCAGAGAATCAAATACAAGATGAAAGTAGATTTCAATCAGAATCCTAATAGTCCTGATGACAATTAAAAAAAAAAATAAAGGGGAGTATTTACTCCCCTTTATTTCATTTGGAACGGGATACGATTGAGGACTGAAACGAGCCACTCCGATTCAAAGATTCACCTCGAATCTATTGCGCTGTTCCATTGCGGTGAGTAACGTTTGTGTGCTATTCCATAGCGAAATGCAGTTTTTGCGTGGACTGCTCCTCCAGTTCTGCATTCTGGACAGCCACGTTGCTCGACTCCATAGCATTACTAACTGTATGGGACTGAGACCGTCCGTTGCCTCAAAAAGATGATCAAGGTGTAGACCGTCCGCTTCAATGTTGTTGATATTATATCTTGTCCAATTCTGCACAAATTCAATCAATGTGGGGCCATTCCATTTCCGCTCTTTACTTAAAGCCACTCCACCGCTCCATTGTGTTGAATGACTTTTGTTTGCTATTCCATGGCATATATCGGTTCTGTTTTGCCTCATTCATCCAATGCTGTGGAGAACTGCACATCGTATATCCATTGCATTAACTAAGCCAAGCTCTTCCATTGTCTCAAAAAGCCGATCAACATATCACTTATCCATAGAATCGCTACGTCGAGTGTAGCCGCTCTCTATTCCTCCAGTCCATTCCATTACCAGGTAATACCTTTATACGTTTCTACCAGGCAGTTCCGCAGCCAAGTTTTACATGGTAATTCTTTGCCGATCCATTTCTACATGCTGTCTAGCTCCTCCTACGCCTTACTGAGCAGGGCCATTCAAATCCATAGCATGTTAGAGCTGAGCTGTATGCGCCACTCCATATCTAAGCCATCTGAACCAAGAAAAACCGGTCATTATTTCTCACGGCCATTCCTTATCATATTTACTCACAAACACGCACATCCATTCCATAGTAATGCATAGGAGATTCAAATCAACCGAATCAATTGGCCAATCCTATAGCTATAAGAAGCGTGATCCATCTCCGACCGGTGTTTCCATTGATGTTCTCACCAGATATAATCTGGTACGTAAAAATAAACGGTGGAGGATTATCCTCCACCGTTTATTGATTGATTACTCCTCGTCAGTCATGGGAGTCCAATCGCTGTTCAGCTCACGCCAGCGGAAGATGCCCTTTCCGCTGTTGCGCCATGCTCCGAGACCATGCTCGGAACCATAGTTCAGCCACTCGTAAACACCAGCCATAAATTTGGGGTCCGTAACTGCGACACCAAACTTAATCCGAGATCCTGCAGGAACGACCTCGGATGCCGCAATGGCAGTCCGTTCACCCTTCTGGTCCTGAATCCGCAGCGGGCGCTGCAGAACCTGAAGTGCCGTCGGATCACAGGGAATAAAATCGCCTTCATCCGTAATATAATACGGACTCGTTTTAATGGCGAGTCTGCGGGGGAATACGAATACACCTCCATCGATTACTTTCTTATAGGCCTTAAGTCCTGCAGACTCACCATAGGAAGCACGACTCAACAATCCGCAGCTATCCTTGAACATGCCGCGGATCTGATAGTTCCAGAAAAACGGCATCTTCTGGAAATCATGATCCTCAGGACCGAAATGGAACCCTTCGGTTCTATCGAGGACATCAATGAATTTCTTGCCGTTATCGCGGAAGATACCACGATAAAATACAGTGGTGCCCTTCTGCACCATAGTATCTTCGCCAAGAACGGCGATTTCTTCTTCGCGAGATGCAGCATCTGGTGCGCGGCTAGCAATGAATGTGCTCAGAAGATCTTTATCACTCGGTCCTGTACCGAGGCAGTCCTCGAGCAATTCCAGCTCGAAGAAGTGTTTCTCGGTTACAAGAGATTCCTTTGGGTCGGACCAGCCACCCTTAACTTTTGGCATAATGGTCTTCTGCCCATTGGACTGTTTTTTGGTTGTCTTCTTCTCGCTCTTTTCAGTGGTCTCTACTTCCGTCTCAACGTTCTTCTTTGCCATCTTTTTCTCCTCCTCTTTCTCTGTAGTCTTTGCAGCGCGCTTGGCCTCGCGCTCTGCCTTCTTCTGCTCTTTCAGTAGCTTCTCCTGAGCGATCTCCTCAGGAGTCCGGCGGTGATAAGTTCTTTTGGTCTTGGTTTCCTTGTTCATAGTGATCTCTTCCATTTTTTAATTTCTCCTTTGTAGTGGTTTTCGACTTTTGTCTTAAGTCTTTCACAGTTATAATATACGATTGTATAATTCTAGATTTACGATTTACAGAAATGGAGGCAGTTTACATCATAATAAATCCTATATGGTTCAAGGAAGGAGGAATTAGATATATGGCTGTACAGTACAATACACAGCAAAGAGTGGTATATTACCATACAAGTACAACCAATAGATCTTTCCTAGAAATGGCCCAGTATCTTAAAGATATTGGTATTAAGAACTATAAATGGCCTTTAATCTTATTGGATCCTGATCTGGCATCTATTGATCCTTTTGATCCTAGATTGCCTCAGCATTACAAGGTTAAAGTCCTTAAGGAATGTATCTATAACCCTATTTATTTTATTCGAGAATGTGTTCGAATTGAGACTGCAGAACCTGGTGGTAGTAAATTCGGTCTTCATCGAGGAAATATGGCTATCATATTCTGTATGCTAAACCATATCAATGTCTTTGTAGACTTGCCTCGTCAGACTGGTAAGACCATCGGTATTCTAACTGTACTTCTTCATTGGTATCAGTTTGGTATCTCCAATACTGAGATAAACTTCTTGCATAAGAAGCTCGATGGCGTAATATGTAGCGCAGCGTAATAGGTAACTAGTACGTTCTCCTGGGTTAATTGCTTTGAATCCCTTAAGAGCCTCAGATACCACAACGTAATCTGAAAAGATAAGCGTGATGGTTGCGAAAGCAGAAAGAAATCTGAGGATAACTCCATGGTTAAATCCTAAAGAGTAACATTCCAGGAAAGGGGTATTTAGCAGCCACTCACCTAAGGAATGCAATATTCTATGGTGAAGGTTCAACGATCATCTCCTGGCCGGAGAGTAGAACCGCAAGCTAATGGCGGAAGAAAAATCCAGCTCCTATATGAGAATGTAGGATGTAGATATGATCTGTACACGATTGAAACTCGTGCTTCAATTATGAAGATTATAGATTTGCGATCTGTAATAAAATATTTTGCTACTGATAACTTGGAAGATTTGAGAAAGATGAGAGATATGCTCCCATCTTATCTGAGAATGAATGAAGTACAAGACTCAAAGGGAAAGAAAATTAAAGAGAAATCTAACGTTAGAGATTTGCAGCATCCTGTTAATGGTAACCGTATTCGTACGGTTGCTTCTGCACGAAATAAGGTAGCAGCTGCATCTCAGATGCGTGGTAGAACTTCTCCTATTATCTACTACGATGAATTTGCATTCTCTCCATATAACGGAATTGTGTATACAAACATGGTTCCTGCATATAATACTGCAGCTAATAACTGTAAGATGGTTGGTGCTCCTCATGGAATCTTCATGACTACAACGCCTGGTCTTCTTACAACTGATGAAGGTAAGTATGCTGATAACTTTAGAAAAGCTGCTACTCCTTTCCAGGAAGCTTGGTATGACTTTACTAAAGCTCAGCTCGATGAGGTTATTGCTGCTAATAACTATTCTAGCTTTGTCTACATTAGATTTACTTATCAGCAGCTTGGTAAATCTGAGCAGTGGTTTAGAGATCTGTGTAGAGAGATGGGTGACTGGACGGCCATCCGTCGTGAGGTTTTGCTTGAGTGGTCTGATGTCAATGATGAATGTCCTTTCAATAAGGAAGATCTTGATACTATCAAGACCATGCTCAGACAGCCTATCAATACAATTCTTATCTTCAATAAGTATCCTTTTAAGATCTACGAGAGAATGGATGCTTCTAGAAGTATTCCTATTCTTGGCGTCGACGTTTCTGCTGGACTCAGTCGAGACTCTAGTACGATCTGTGTAGTAGATTCTCGTACATCCAGAATTACAGCAACCTTTGAATGCAACTACATTTCTACTATTGAATTTGCAGCTGTTATCCAAGAGATTGTTTTGAAATATATGCCTAATGCAGTAATTAATATCGAGCGTAACGGGGGATTTGGCACCTCTGTTATTGCTAAGCTTGTAAAGAGTAATGTAAAGAGAAATCTGTTCTTTACTATCAAAGATAGAGTAGTTGAAGAGCAGGTTATCAATGGAGTTACTCATAGAAGACAGCAGAAGGTTAAAGTCTATGGCTTTGACTCTTCTAAAAATGCTCGTGCTGAGCTGTATGATCTTGTAAGTGATCGTGTATCTTATCACAAGGATAAGGTTATCGATCCTAGAATCCATGAAGAGCTCTGTGCTCTTAAGATGGACGTTAAGGGAAGAATTGACCACCCTGTTGGAGGACATGATGACCTTGTCATTGCTTGGGCTTTGGCATTGTTTGTTCTTTATCGTGGAGGCGTAGCTTAATACAGCATATCGCAGCATATTAGGTAACTAGTATGTTCCCCTGGGTTAATTGCTGAGAAACATCTAAGAGCCTCTACTCACCACAACGTAATCTGAAAAGATAAGCGTGATGGTTGCGAAAGCAGAAAGAAGTAGTAGAGGATGATTCCATGGTTAAATCCTAAAGAATTATTCGTTCGCAAAATGTGTGTTCAGCAGCCACTCACCTAAGGAATATTCTATGGTGAAGGTTCAACGATCATCTCCTGGCCGGAGAGTAGAACCGCAAGCTAATGGCGGAAGAAAAATCCAGCTCCTATATGAGAATATAGGATGCAGATATGATCTGCACACTATTCGAAGGGATAGTGGTGGCCTATGGTGACAGAAGCCACTCATATAGAGTTGCGTTTATATGAAAAATCTATAAGTTATATTAATAAATTAATATCGTATGAATAAAATAATAAGAAATATCGAAAGGAGGTGATATAGTATGGGAAAATGCAAAGCAAATACTGATCGCCTTAGAGGGTATAGGATTAGAATATATCCATCAGAAGTGCAAAAGCAAATAATTCATAAAACTATAGATACAACTAGATTTGTTTATAATTTAGCATTATCTATAGAAAATTATGCATATGAATTAGGAAAGAAATTTATATCTTACTATTCATTATGCAGCATATTTTCAGAACTTCAAAAATCCGATTTATATCCATGGCTTTCAGATATTCCTATAAGTACAATTCGTCAAGCTTTATATAATCTAAACAATGCATTTAAAAAGTTTTTCAATAAGGAAACAAATTATCCAAAATACCATTCTAAAAAGACATCTAAAAAATCATTTCAAGTACGTGCTGAAAGGACTTATATCCAAAATGGATATATAAGTATAAGTGGTATTGGTTATGTATCAATTAAAACTGATAGAATACCGATCCATCAAAGAATTTATAGTCCAACTATTACATATACTGGATATGATGAATATTGGTTTAGTTGTTGTATGGAAGTTCCTGAAATCGATATGTCTTCTATACCTCAATCTGATCCAATAGGAATAGATGTCGGAATCAGAAATATGATAACTACTTCTGATGGTGAGTATTATCATTTCTCTGATACTTCTAAATTTGAAAAACGTCTTAAAAGGCAACAACGAAGGTTGTCAAAGGATTATAAAAAGTATTTAGATGAATCTATTCATACGAAAACCAAGTATGAAGATGTGCCAAAATCTAAAAATCATTATAAAAGATTATTTAAGCAGCATAAGTCTTATTCAAAAATTCATAATAAGAAATTCAATGATATCAATGTAGCTACTAAAGCTATTGTTTCTAAGAACCCATCTGCAATTGTAATTGAAGATCTATCTGTTACAGAACAGCTAAAGGATAAATGGATTAGACAATTTAGTCCTAAAATGCTATTTAACGAAATCCATAGACAGATAGTGTACAAAGCAGAAGATAGAAATATTCCAGTTATCAAAGCAGACAAGAATTTTCCATCTTCACAAATTTGTAGTAATTGCGGTATGCAGCATAAAGTTTATAGAAATAAGGTATTCAAATGCCCATATTGTGGATTTAGAATAGATAGAGATTTAAATGCTGCCATTAATCTCAAAAATTTGGCATATCAGCTTCAATGATCATCCAAAGATCAACTTAATAAAAAAAAAAATAATACTAAGTACCGTGCACCGTACACGGGAGTTGAAGTCTTTGGAGAGTCCGTAAGTCCATAAATGATGGAGCTTTAAGAGAAAACTTTTAAAGTGACTCGATGAATTAGAAATCATTGAAGTTATTAAATATAACTTATATGAATACGGATATCGCGAACGAATTCGGGATCACTCGTCATCAGTTTAAGACTGATGCTGATCTTGATGAAGAAATTTACGATATTCAGAAGGATGCAGAAGTCATTTCTGATAAACTCGAGATTGTTGAAAATGATGCTGAAACAGAAGATCAGATTCAGTATTTGAAATCTGGCCCTGGTAATACTACTTTTGATGATTGGGCTAAGTCTGAATTTGCTAGAGAACAGTCTGCCATGCAAAAGATCTTAGCTACAAAGGCTGGTAGAGAAGCATACATCAGAGATAATCATCTTGATGCTACTGAATTTGGAGACGATACTATTACTCAACTTCCTGATGATGTGTTTACCAACTTCTATGATGATGGCAATCAGATGGAACAGCAGAGTGTTGGTAGAGGAAATCTATTCAGTCAATTCATGAAAGTCATGAATGCAAGATAAAATATTATGCAGAGTAGGCTAAATACCTACTCTGCATAATACTCCCTTGGAATCAGAGGCCAGATATGATTCCAAGCAATTCTTCACACGACTAATTTTCTGTTCATAACTTAACCTTCAACATAGAATTAAAAAGAGGTGATAAATTATGGCTATGCCTGCAAATAAAATGACCGCTCTGCTTGATAAGATTGAAAGAAGATTAGGAACTAAGCAACTTGACCTTCCTGAAGATCTTAGAAAAGATCAATGGGCGGAAAAAGTAATTGCAAATGAAACTCTTGATACTTTTAGTAGATATTTCCCTAATGCTATCAATATCAATCTCGATAAGTCTATGAGAGCTAAAGATGGCTATTATCTTATTGATGAAGCCATTGGTGATGATGTTGAGATTATTGGTGTAAGAGATATTGACTGGGCTAAGTTTAATGAGTCAACTATGAGAAGGCATGATGCATATGGATATGGCTATTATGACTTCCTTAATTCAAACTATGGCTTGGATGATATCGCTCTACTTCAGGCTAGAGCTGACCAGGTATCTCTTATGAATAACAATATCTTTGTAGATTTTGTACCTCCTAATAAAGTCAAATTAAGTACTGTTACTGGCTCTGATATTACTGCTAGTATGGAATCTGTTCCTATTACAGTATTTATCAAGCATGCTCCTAATCTCAAGACTATTCCTCCTACAATGATGGAAACTTTTGAGAAGCTTGCTGAAGCTGATGTAGCAAGATTCTTATATGAGAATCTTAAATACTATGATGGTCTTGAGACTGTTCATGTAAGCATCGATCTCAAAATGTCTGATTTGGAGAGCAAAGCATCTGCAAGAGATGATATTGTTGAGAAACTCGAAGAGGCACATGTCTCTGCAGCCAATAAGAATCAGCCTTTGATTCTCTGTGTATAAAAAATAAAGGGTAGGAAAAATCCTACCCTTTATTTTATTATTTATGAACTGGTCTTGCTCCATTATAACCATTGTAACTTGGCACAACTTCATATGCGTAGATGTTTACAATATAATTCTTATTGAAGACAGTATCTCCAATAAGGATGAATTTACTATCATTGCAGAGTACTTTGTATAATAAAGTTAGGTATTCTTCAGGAGTGTTATTAGTTACAATCTCCTTTGTAACGATATTTCCATTATAATCGCTGATAAATTTGCTGTCAAGAACAATAGATACACGGATTTTCATTTTCTTTTACTCCTTTAATATAAAATTATGAGTAGAGGTGATTAAACCTCTACTCATTTTATTTAAACTTTACGTCTCACGTATTCAAACAATACCGGTTGTACAGTGTTCAAAATGTCACCATAATGTTTATCATCGATGACAATTGCATCACCGCTACTGGTATAAATGTTTAAAGGCTTTCTTACAGCCTTATGGTCAGGAGATTCCTCACCAGTGTCGATTGTGATAAAAAGAGAACTAATAAGCTCTTTCAGTTCGTCATCAGGATTGATAAACGTAACTACATATCCACCCTTCACTTTAGTAAGTTTATGGGCAAGACTTGAGTTAGTTAACCATTCTGAGAACTTCATAACTAGAAAATCTATAATAGTTCTCCTCCCTTCTGATTAAGAATATCTGAATACATCTTCGATGAAATCCAGAATAAACTTAAAGTTCTCCTGAGGGGTTAAACGCACATAAAGACGCATTCCATCTTCTATGCAGTACTCAGAATACTTCAGTTTAATGATTTGTTCAAGTCGTGTATTCTGTATTCTATCAAAATAGATCGAAGTAGAAGGGAGTGAATAAAAATTCTTTGCAAAATAATCTGAAACTTTATTCACAACTTTATCTACAAATGGATTTCTAGCTTTCATAGCTGCTTCAGGATTGATAACTACAAATCCAAATGTATATTGTGTAGTCTCAAGAAAATCTCTTAGTTTCTTACAAAGCTCTGCTGTAATATTGTTTACTAATTTAGTATTAGCTACCAATACCAATGCAAGAGCTCCATTGTTTCCTTCAAGATCTTCTTTAAAGCTTGCAAAGTCTTTAGGATCAATTGTCTTTCTTGGCTCATTATAATTTAGGTAATTGAATGCTTGAGCAAGATCTTCCTTATCAAATAAAGGATATCCATATATATAATTCATTGGAAATCACTCCAGTGCAGAAATATTCTTTTTGCTTCCAATTACCCTATCGTTGACTCCTTCAATTTCACCAGTAAAATCTTCACTAGCAAGAAGTCCTCTACCAGAAGTCTTAGCCATGTCAAATCTATGTGTTCCACCAGGAATACCGAGATAATTCACAAGATTTTGAGCAGACTCATACATATTGAATCTAGAGATGCAATAATAGAGACCTCTTAATCTATCATAGTTCATGATTACATAATTATCATAACTAGATAAATCCATCTCTACTCCACGTTCAATCCGATCGGCTCCTTCACCTTTATCAATGACTACAGGAACCATTCGAATGAATTTATTCTGAGGATAACCACTACTTACAGATTCAGGAATTGGACTGCAGAGTATAATTTTTCCTCCTGCTCTTGCAAATAGAGATTTATATTTTTTATCCTTTGTATCAAACCATCTTAGAGTTTCTTCTAATTGATTTAAAAACTTAAAATAGTCCTGAGGACCAATTCTGATAAATGCCTTATCATCAGTGGTTCTATTCTTTTGGACGTTCTCAATACTGAGATAATAGTCAAAGGTCCTCTTAACTGTGATAAGTGTCTGAGGATCTTGACACCTAGAGTTATATTCAAACTCTTTATAGAAATAATATCTCTTACCATTTTGATCTGTTCTGGATAAAGAGACATTAAACTTGAGCATTACATTAGGACCGAGATTATATACATCATCACTGAATTTATCATACTTGATAAATTCAATAGGATCTACTGCCATAGCGGATACCTACCTTTCTTTAATCTTCAGTTCTATAATATGTAATTGTCCAAAAAATAAGGAGGGGATTTTACCCCTCCTTATCTCTTAAGCTTTACTTGGTCAGAGGAACATCCTCTCCATTAGCTTTCACTGTCACAACGCCATTAGTGACCTTGATGACAGTAGGCACCACAGGCTGAGCCTGAGTGCCATAGAACTTAGGCACGCCTTCATTGATCAGAGTGAAGTTTGCCAGGTTCTTCTTATTCAACTCTTTATCAAGGAAGACAAAGCGGCAGCCGTTAGGAGTCTTGCTGATAGCCAAATCCAGATATCCAGTCTTATCAAGACTATCAATCAAGAAGCTCTGCACAGCATTACGCTGCTCCTTGTTCAAGCCCTTAGTGGGAATGCTGATGAGTGCCAGCTTTCTATTGAGAGCCAGATATTCATCAGTATACATCGGCCGCTTCTTAATGTTCATATATCCAGCGGAGAACATATCATTCAGCAGCTGGGTATCAAGAACCTTCTTATGGCTCTTAGGATCAATCACAAAGAGCTCATAGAATTTTCCGAACTCGATCATTTGCGCAAAGGGATCATTATTCGGCAAAATCGGGCAATTCGTAATTAACTTAACCCGAGCATCAATCACATGACCAAGGTCAATGCAGAAAGATTTGGGATAGACTGCATTGCCATTAATGCCATACGTGATGACACTAATAATACCCTCATTAGGATATTCATAGAAAGCTACAGAATGACCGTTGTCATTTGCAATCTTCTGAATCATATCCAGAGGCACCTTGTCAACTTTCTGAATCAGGGGAGTATTGTCAACTGCATTCTTCTCCAATGCATGATTGATAGGCTCTCCCTGAGGCATAGGCTCGATGAACTCAGGCTTTGCCGTTTTAGGCTTGGATGCAACCATGCCTTTAGTCATGTTTACATCCTTAAGCTCGACATCCACATTGTCGGGCTTGGCCACAGGAGGCTTTTCCTTGGGTTTTTCATCAATACGATGAAGAACCCGGATCTTGTCTCCCATGGGAATCACAATATCACCATGTCCACCAGGGCAGTTGGGATCTCCACAAGAGCAGACATTGTTTGCCTGCTGCTGAACAGTGCCAGGTGTAAAGACGCCCATATCCATAGGCATCATTTGCGCCTGCTGATTGAAGACAGGCTGCTGGCCTCCTGTAATATTCGGAATAGGAGGCTGCTGATTCTGCTGAATCAGAACCCTAGCAGGATTGCTAGGATCAACTTCTTCAGCAATACCTTGATTGATCTTGTTGGGATCAATCACGGCACCACAAATGTTCAACACAGCCTGCCGACCCTGAGACATATCAGTCTTCTGATCTTCAGGCTTGGTCTTGACTTCTGCCTGCTGAATGATAGTCTTTTCAGTCTTCTTTTCAGAAGGCTTTTCAACCTTCTGAGATTCCTCAGGATCAGGGATGGCCATTCCAGATGCTTCTTTGAGGATTTCCTCAAAATTCGGGAAATACTTCTTAGTGACCTTGATAGCACCTCTGGTAGCCATCTCTTCGTTTTCGCCAAGAGCAATATACATACTCTTGCTGGATTCGAAAATGCTCATAGGTTCATCATAGTTAACAGTTTTAGTTTCAGCACTCATTTTTGTTTCTCCTTCACAAAATTATTGTATATCGATCAAGCTGAATTATCAGCTAGGTAGCATTAATTAACGTCTGGCTACACAGACGGCCGCTAAAGTTGTACATGCTTTTGCTTCTCCTTTCTTATAAAGAATAGTAGATATGGATTTATTTATCCATATCTACTATTATATTATCTAATCATAAATTCTGTTTATTTCGAATCTATGAATTCGATAGGATCTACCAATGTAGCCATTTGCTCTCTATCAAAGAAAACAGCAGGCTGGCTTAGTCTAGATCTCTTATCTATGATATCATCAGATCTCTTTCTCAATTCTTCATCTCGTATGACCACCTCTTTACATTCGGTAGCATACTTCTGAAATACAGGTCTCTTCTGATCATAGAATTTCTTAGTAAAATAGAACCCTGTATCTACTAAATCTTTATAAGTAGTATTAGAAGCTCTAGTTCTACCAAAACTTTGTTGTGCTAATACTTTAGATTTGAATGGTTCAGCTAAAACTACAGTCTCTACTAAACCAGGAATATCTACAGCAGCACCAGCACTCTTAGTTGTACTAAGAATAATTGTTTTATCTAACTGCTCTCTTTTGAATTCATTCGGAATAAGAGTAGTATAGATACCAACTTCTCCTCTAAGCTCAGGATAGTTTTCATAAATCCAATCCCTAATTACAAGGATTGCTTCATTAGTTCCTACATAATAGAGATGCTTACCAGGTTTCTTAATTCCTTTATCTATAATAATTCTTAGCATTCGATAGAAATTATCTTGTCCAACAAGATAAGAGACATATTTATTTCTATCCATACCATAAGAATTCTTACAGTCAGAAATCTGCATTGGATTAGGTTTAGAATCATATCTAATGCCAATATACTCTGTATGAGGATCTTCTTCTTCATTAAACAATGAGATAGAAGGCACATTCTCAAAGTACTGTTTAAAGATATAATTCTCCTTCTCATCACTTCTATTAGGAGTAGCTGTCACATAATAGGTCAGCCATGTATTTGTGAAACAATCAATCATAAACATATTGTCAAAGTTAAGATGACATTCATCATAAACCTTGACACCGAACTGCATATAATTGAAGAAATCGTGAACAAACTCCCATCCATTACGCGAAGCAATACTCTTCAAAGTAGCATGAGTACATAATACAACTTTATACTTACTTATGTCCCTATTAAAGAGCTTCATTAGAGTAGGAGTTCCAGATATATAATAAATCTCATCAGATTTAATATCTGTATACTCTAAGAAGAATAGCTTCCACTGGGCAAGCCAATCATTTGTATTAGTGATAATAATGCTTCTATATCCAATATAGGATAAAGCAGTAATAGAACAGTACGTCTTTCCCTTACCAGTAGAAAGATTAAGAGAAAGCATAGTTTGTCTTGCATTATTTTGGTACTTGCCTAGAGAAAGCATAAACTGCAAAGCTTCAAATTGAACTTCATCTCTAGGCTTGTATTTAACTTTAAGAGGTTCAATCTTCCCAATAGGATCATGCATAGTAAAGATCTGTGCTTCCGTATTGAAAATTCTTTCAAGATATCCAATACTAATTCCTCTAGGAAGATATAAAATTCTCATATCTTCATCATAATACATTCCCTTAGGATAATGCTTATGATAAAGATAGTCATATACTGAAAAACGTTTCTCAAGACCAGGTTGGTCTCCTAAATCATAATTTGTAATTTCAATATGAGTGCGATAAACCTCAACTTTTGCCATTGTAAATCACCTCAATATATTGTTCCAGGTGTCGTAATTCCTTACAATGCGTTCGTATAAGTAAAAAAGAAAGGGTAGTAATTAAACTACCCTTTCTAATTTATTTCTTCAGATTAATTGGAATCTGCGAAATTGTAAAATCAGAAGTCATTCCTGATGGATAGCTAAGAGCTGGCATTTTGGTCCAATCATCATCCATACTCGTAAGAACTAGTCTTACAACTGATCCAAAGAAATTCTCACCAAGCTCATTGAGCTTATTATTATAAGCTTCATACTGAGCTTCAGATCCTTCGACAGATCTTGCAGCATCGATAATCTTCTTTGCCTTCTCCTCGTAGCTTGCAATTCTTTTCTTGGCATCAGCATAAGAATTGAAAGTTATAATTCCATTAGGAAAATCCGTTACATGGTCCAATTTATCTTTGCCATTTGTAGACTTGATTACAAAGCATCTACCAAAGATACCCGGTACAGCAGTTTCAATGCAGTACTTGAACTTCTTATCAGCCCATTCTTGCATTGTCTGCTCATTCAGCTTCTTAGCCATAGCGTCATTACCAACAACTTCACCGACATAAATGGCTCCATGAAATTGCATCATGAAGTCTCCGTAACCAGCCTTGATATTCTCAACAGCTTCTCCAATAAGCTGTTTGTAGTTGGTTACGAATTTAGGTCTATGCTCAGGATAAAGCATATTAGGTACAAAAACATATTCTATATGCTGTCCATCGATTGTTACATTCTGTACTCTAGCTTTTGTAGTAGGTACAACGTCTTTTCCAATGACTTCAAAGCCATTCTCAGCTTCTTTAAGAACAATATTTTTGCTCATGCAAATTCTCCTTTTTAATAAAAATAAAAGCCAGAAGATACTTATACCTTCTGGCTTTGCTGGTACTTAGATCTTCTCAGCATAGATGATATGATTGTCCTCATCAATTGAGACTGGTCTGAGGGCCTTCATATCATCAGCCCAGATATGTGAGGTAAGGTACCCACATGTACCTGAAAAGTTCATGCTGCTTGTTGCTACATAGCAACTTGGTCCCATAGGATCGAACTTAGGCATCCAACGCTTTAATACATCATAAACAGTTTCCATTTTCATTCTCCTTTTTATTTTTATATTTAAAGAGGTGTAAAACCTCATTAAAACTTTTGGAAGCTGATGTGTCTCCATCAGCTTCCTCAAGGGGGTCCACAAATCCCCAGATGGAGATGTGGCGGAGAATGTTACCACATCCTCCATCTATCATAATAAGTACAGGAGCCAGTCACAATTATTATTGAGCGGCTACAACTAATGCTTATTATTCATATCTATATTATATAATTATAAAAGCTCAGTCTTCCGCTTCAGCATTAAGCTTTTCTGCAAGTTTAATTATGAACTTCTTAAAAGAGTCATAAGTTTTAAATCTCTTATGCTCTCTAGTATGAGCAACAATGCAATCAGCATTATCCTCTACCATTTCATAACTATTTGCAGTTATAATAATATAGACTTCAATCCCCTCTGATGTGCAATGATTAATAATGGTGTCTATGAAGTACTTTCTAAACTCATAGATCTTATCAATAGAAGTACCAGAATCAAATCCATCAATAAGAATTACAAAACTCTTGCCTTTCTCTTTACAGACTCTGGTGGTCTTACCACATTTAGCAGCAAAAGTACCAAGATTGAGCATAATGCCTTCGCCTTCAGAACTGCTAAGTAGCAGCAAATGTAGGGTTATTCATATTGATATAATTTCCAGCTGCTCTAGACCCTCCATCATGAAGATTATCATAATGCAAAACTTCATACTTATCAGAATTTTCTTTACAGAAACTTCTAATCTGTTTAAGAAGAGTTGTCTTACCAGATCCATTAGGGCCTACTAAGCATGTATATCCGGGATTGATATTGCATACACGAGGCTTTCTATTACCACCGTCATAGTAAGTTTCGCAATCATAAACCTTAAGTTTCATAATTAATTCTCCTTTACTTGTAAGGGGTGGAGATTTTCTCCACCCCTATTTTTCTTTTAGAAACTAATGATATTAGTTCCATTGTTATTATCGTTCCCTCTCTTAAGACCAATAGACTCAAGGGGGAACTTGGATACGTTATCATTGATAATTTCAGCATATCTGATGAACGGCTTTACCCATTCAGGTACAGGCTCATTCAAAGGCAGAGCAACTGCATCAATACCAGTCTTAAACCCTTCTGTATTGAAAAGCATGATAGACTTCTTATATACATCAGGGAAAGTATCTTTAATGATATCAATGTTTCTAGGAGTCATTTCTACCTTGATTACATCGACAGAGTTTCTGATGCTCAAATCGATAGCTTCAGTGCCTTCTTCATGCAATGCATTATAGACACATGCTGCTTTGATACCCTGAATTCTCATAGGATCTTCATAACCAGACTGAGACTTGATTTTGACAGGTTTATAAAAGATCTTATCTCCACGTCTAATAGACTCATAGATATCTTTCTCTACCATGGCAATATCTTTCAAGACCTTAATCTGATCAATTTCTTCGCACTTAAGAATATCTTCATAGAGAATCTTCTTAAGACGAGATCTAGTCTCCTCTGCCATAGAGGATTTAACGAAAGCTTCCATACCTTTGACGTCAAGAGCTTTCGCTTCAGGAACAACCTTACCTTCCTGGAGTTGCATTCTAGATGCATAATGTTTCTTAGCATCAGTAATCAGAACACGAGAAAATCATTTACTACCCCATATCGCTACAGGGATTAGACTATATCTTTACCATAGTATTTTCATACCTTAGGTACCTCCCACTTCGGATTTCTCCTACTCTACTCGGTTCATCTAATATTAGATGCCTTTCGATAGTCGTTGAACTTTACTTTATAATATTTATCATCTCCTTTCTTTTATAAAGTCTTAGCTGCTGATTGTCTCCGCAGAGGCTTCCCAGCAATTCAAGAGGATTCAGTCATATAGTTTCCTATATGCTGCCCTATTTTATTAAGGAACTCGTTCTTCATATTGATCATGCAACTAGAATTACTATCAGAATTGGAGTTCTTACAGAATCTCTCCATATAATCATTAACCAAACGGCTAATAATATTAGCAATCAGATTAATGATAGAGAACTTCAATCCATCCTGAGGAATAATCTTGATAGGATCAATCATTCTCTTCTGCTCAATGATCTCGTCATTCAAGAAATCATAATCCTGAACATATTCATCAGTATCTTTGGTAGCTCCATCTTCTCCATCAATAAGCTTGTCAAGATCACTAATCTTATGCTTGATATTCATAGGAATACCAATACACATATTAGATACATATCTAAACCAGCCATCAAGAGAAACGATACTACTATCAGTATCCTGGATAATACTAACAGACCGAATCAGATAATACATCTTATCCAATCTATCAATAATCTGCTCTTTATAATAGACATACTCATACATCAAATCATAAAGCTCATCCAGAGAATCTTTAGCTTCTTCAGGAACTTCATTAGGATCCATATAAGGAGCCTCAAGTTTACAAAGGAAGCTAAGAATAGTATTTCTCACTCTATCATTATCAATAAAGTGATACAGATTATTCTTATAAAACAATCTGTTTATATCTTCCTGGCCAAGCTGAGTAATCATATTCCAAAGAGTTTGCATCTCCTCTTCAGAAGGAACCCAACCCCAACCAGTACTAGTAACCAATTTATAGAAACATTCTTCAACAGTGATATTCTCATTGAGAACATCACTATCTTTCCAGTGTCTATCCTCAGTAATCACATCATGGATAAATGTAACCAGTTCATTCATAGAACCAAATGGCACATTATTAGCCAGAAATGATTCAAAGAAAAGTGCAGCTGCAGAGATACATGCTTTTCCCTGAGCTGTTGTAGTACAGGCTGTATAAAGATTGTAATAAATACAACTATACATTCCTGTAGCTCCATAGTCGCTTGTGTTCACATGGTTGCTTAATCCATGCAGTTCTCTTATGAACTTCTCTATATTTCTATAGAAGGCCAGACTATATCTTCATCTCCTCAGAGATGTTCTGTACAGGACCAAAGCTATTTATGGCCTCTTAGTCGTTGAACCTTATTCATCTCCTTTCATAGATAAATCTCGGCTGCTGATTATCCATTTTTAATATGAGTTTGGGCTTACTATTACCCGCTCACATCCTAGAACTTGTTTCTAACTCTCGTTTCCAATAGTTTGGCATCTAGGCTTTAGGATGTCCCAGCAATTCTCAGAATGGTTTTTATAGAGAGTCACCTCCCTACCGGACTTTATACTAAATCCATTAACCGCTTTGTTCACGTAGGTCGTTAATCTACGCAGTTCTCTTATGAACTTCTCCATGTTTCCATGGACGGCCAGACTATATCACTACCATATCATTTCTGATTTAGGTATCTTGCATTTCGAACTCACTTGAGCCCTACTCCCTTGCGGGATAGTCGTTGAACTTCATTTAAAGATTATGCTGATATTTATAAATCAGCCTTTCAAGATATCTTACAAGTGCAATATCTGTACTATCCATTCCAAATTTTTCAATAATTCCTTTACAAATTTCTCTCTTTTTCGGAGCAGAATATTGATAGATGGAATTATTTTTATTTAGCATATTATGCAGATCGAATGCTAATGCATTAAGCTCCTCTTCAGAAGCAGGTTGCTTATATCTTCTTTTCTTTGCCAGATCATACTTAAAATATATATCAAGTCTGCTAATTCCAGTAGCAATATTATGAACGATATTCGGAGTGGTTCCATGACCAACTTCTTTTGCAATCTCTTCTCTAGTCATACGAGTATTTGCAAGCAAAAATCCAATTTGTTCTGCTGTATCTTGCGTAATTTTTGCTCCACAAACAATATGACCAGTCATAATGCTATACATTCTATTTTCAGATCCAGTCATCCATTCAAGATTCCAAAGCCAATTATGGGTTTTAATTTCATCATGATGGTTAACTTGATATTCTTCAGAATTTTCTATAGGACAGAATGCATTCATAACTAATCTATGACAACTATGCTGTCTTGTATTATTTAGATCATCATGAAATAAATTTACTCTAAGATATCCTGCATTAGAAACATACTGAGGAAGCATTTCTCCAGTATAAAGTTTAAATCTTCCATAGGTACTTACATAGTACCACCCATTTCTAACTCCAGGCTGAATCTTATCTGTGATAGGAAGCCAAGACTCAGCTACGCCATAAAGCATAGGGAACTCTTTCCAAATTGGATATAATTCCTCAGGAGGTGTTGTTTCATATAAATAAACAACAGGGCTTGTGGTATTCATAAATTCATACATTTCCATAATAAAATATCTCCTTTCAGTTTTACTTGATGTTTCCGGTTATTTAATCTTTAAATTTTAGCTGCTGATTACCCATTAAATTTAGTCTTTAGATTTACTATCATCATAGACTATCTTAGAACTTGTTTCTAACTTTCGTTTCCAATAATATTGGCATCTAAGCTTTAGGGTTTTCCAGCATTTAACAAGATTTTTCGTTATAGAATTTCTTCTATATGAGACCATATGATCTATTTTGTCTAACGCTTGTAAAAGATTGAATTTTTCAAACATTTCAGACCCCTTGGGATACTTAAACATTTCTTTCTTATGAAGCTTTCTGGTCTTGATAAAATTATCAACCATTTCATAGATCGGATTAGGAACTTCACCATGTCTCTTAAACATGACTCCATATGCAGTAATAATAGGCTGCCTATCCATGATATACTTAGCCATTTCAAGCAAAGTAGTATCAATAGTCTGACGTTTATAATTATTATCAACTTGAATAGGAGTATCCTGAAGTCTCTTACTAATAGACCAATCTAAAGCTACATTTATTTCATCTTTACTGAGGAGTGGAAAATATAGTTGTAGCATGTCTCCTGCCACAGACTTATAATTATCCAAATATTTATTATCAGAATACATCTGATATACATTCTCTTTCATAAATAAATTCCTCCCCAATTAGATTACTAAAAAGTTTTCAAGTAGATAGAATATGACTAATCTACTCAATGTAATAATATGCAATTATGCAACATTTAAGTAAGCTAATTGCATTAAATTAGGGAGGTATAAAACCTATGTTTTTGAAAAACATTTCGTCTTCTCTCTTTGATGAGAGTGCAACTATTAAGCATACTCTGAAGAATCCCAACCAGTTCAAAGAGGCTGTTATCTATGAGCATATGTCTCATAAGACTCCTGCTACTATCAAGGCCTTTGTAAACTCTTCTGAGGCTAAGGCTATGGTTGAAGCTGGTTCAATCACGTATGATACTCTGGATCGTCTGTCTCGTAAGGCTGATTCTGATGAAGGCTGCATGAAGACTGCAGTCTGCCATATTGCTAAAGAGAACGATGATGATCTATGGGCTGAGCTGGTTAAGGCTCGTGCTGAAGAGCGTCGTATCATGAATGAGCTGATGGATAAGTATCGTAATGAGGCTGATCCTGTAGCTCTGAATGCACGTACCGAAATTATCGAGAAGTGCATTCCTAGCAATTATCGTTAAAAAAAAAAGAAAGGGAGTGCTCATAACACTCCCTTTCATACTTTACATACTACTTAACAAGCATGTAAAGCATAGTGACAAAGAAGATATGCACCTAAGGCGCTCTTCTTGTCTTCATGCTCAAAATGGAACCTTGTAATAAAGGTTTCCAATTCAAGCTGCAGATGAATAGCAAAACTCATCTGTCTATCGAGGTTGGCAGGGTAGCGAACCGCCGCAACCTCGAGGACAAAGTCATCAAGCTTCATCAGCAAATCTCTCCTTTCATTAATTACGGGAAATGCTCATAACTGTAAGAGGGAGAGGCATTTAGAGGGGTGTTATGAGCACCCCTCTATCTGCATATCTATAAATCTAAAAATAGATTTAGATATCTAAAAGGGAAAGGGAGTGCTCATAACACTCCCTTTTATATTTTACATACTATTTAACAAGTATGTAAAATGTGCCGGCAGACGAAAAACACTGCGAATGCTTTACGCCTATCGGCATGTTTGAGCTGAAACTTCTTAATGAAGTTTTCAAACTCAATTTGCAGATGGAAAGCAAAACCAGTCTGCGAGTAAAGATCGTTCGGAAAAGCAATCTTCGCGATCTCTCTGACAAAAAGGTCAACTTTCATCGCATTCTCTCCTTTCATTTATTGCTGCTCGTAACTGTAAATGTAAAAGGGAGAGGCATTTAGAGGGGTGTTATGAGCACTCCTCTATCTGCATAATAACAACCAAAGGTCATTATTATACTATTATAATATATAACTAAGACTCTTAGTTATTACGGTTCTTAGGAAAAATAAAAGAGGGTAGGCATCCTACCCTCTTTTTCATATTTCAAATAGAAATATGCTGAATCATATCGTGGAAGAATTCAAGACGTTTTAAATATTCTTTAAGAGTCTCGATATTCTGTGTATGAGGATTTGGATCCTCTCCATCATATCCAAGCTCCCAAATATGCTCATTTTCTATAGTACCAGGAATCTCTTTTATTTCCTTATCAAGCATATCAATGACTCTTTGTTTACATTCTTCAGACCATAGTTTAACAAGATCATCATTGTACAAAATGTTTTCGTTTTCCATAACTTAATAATCCTCCTCTAAATCAGTTTCAAAGCATATAAATCCTTCTGTAAAACTAATAGTTACATTTGAGCAATTTACTGGGGTTACGCAAATTGCATTTGCACTACCGTTGGATACAATATAAAAATTGCTATATTCACTATCACTGTTATTTTTAGGGAATACTTGATGGAATACAGTCTTTGGATTGATTTCAGGCATCTTATCAGCTGTTCCTTGAGGAATGATAGCTGATTTGAAAACCTGAAATTTACCAGATAACTTTAATTCCATTCTAGTACCATCGATAATGTAATTACTCATATTGGTACCTCCTTTCAAAGATATAGTATATAATTTCATTTATATTTTCAATCATATATTATTCCTTTGTATCTAGGTAAATAAATACTTAACCTGGAACTTCTAATTAATTATGGCAAAGGAGAATATAATTTATGACACAGGAACAAATCGCTGAAACCGGATTGGTTTATCCTGAAAATTATGGTCCGTATGCTGCCATTGCAAATGGAGAACATTTCACACTCGTGACTGATTCTCTTACTATGCAAAACTGGAATGAGCATTATGACTCACTACTCAATCTATTAAAAGATGGAATCCATAGCGATTATGTCCATAAGATTTTGATTACAGTTCAATTTCATGATGGTATCTCTTTGGAACTTTCCATCTTTGATTACTATCTCAACCTCATCATGTGGTATATTCTTGTAGCATCTGGGACTCCCATTTGTGGCAAGCATGTATTCTTCAATGATGAGATTACTCAGAATAGTATTAAGAATTACGTAGATAGATTCCTTATCGAAGATAATCGTAAGAAAATCTCTAACGTGGTTCTGAATAATATTATCGATGACATGCTGAATAAATTCCACGATATGGATATATTTGCCATGTATCTCTCCAATACTCTTTGTCTTGAAGATAATTTGGAGTTGATGAAGAAATCTCCTGAGTTCCGAGACTGTATGAATGCAGATCTCTCTGGAGTTCCTCTGGAAGATGTAAAATCTGTTGGCATGAAATATGCCAACAAAGCGATTGATATTATGAAGCATTCTAATGAAATCCTTGGCTATGATCATTGCCTTGCTGATGCATTTAGAGCTTCTCAAGGTATTAATCCCAAACAGTTTAAAGAGTTTGCTATTAATATCGGTACTAAACCTGATGGTCATGGAAGTGTCTTCCCTACTATTGTGAATCAGTCTTTCATCAATGGTGGTGTAACTAATCCAAAAGACTATTTCATTGAATCTTCTACTGGTAGAAGTGCGCAAATTATCAAGTTTAAGAACGTTGGTACTTCTGGCCAGTTTGCAAGAATTCTTGGATTGAATAATATGAATTCTAAGCTGAATGATGATCCCAATTATGATTGTAGATCAAACAATCTGCTTAGAATTACTATCAATTCTAAGAAAGCATTGTCTATGCTAAATAACCGGTACTATCGGATTACCCCTAATGGAGTTGATCATCTGTTAAACTCCAGAAAGGATATCCATCTGTTAGGTAAAACAATCTATCTGAGATCTCCTATAACTTGTGCTTCTGCAGCTGCCGGTAAAGGCATCTGTTATAAGTGCTATGGAGATCTGGCTTATACTGAATTCGATGTGGAACACAATTTCGGTATCAATATTGGTCGTATTGCATCTGAAATTATGAGTTCTGCATTGACTCAGAAGTTGTTGTCTGCAAAACATCTGCTTGAAACTGCAATTACAAAAGTCAACTGGTGTGATGACTTTAATAACTTCTTTGAAATTACAGATAATATTATCAAGCTCGCTCCAGAATTAGATTATAAGGATTATCGCATTGTGATTGATCCTGATTCTATTGAGCTGGAGAACGATGAGGATGAAGATCTGGTTGATGATGATTCTGACTCTTCTATCTACAATGAGTATATTACGTCATTCGATGTGGTTAGAAACTCCACTGGAGAAACATTCCATATCTGCAATGATAAGAATGAGCAGCTCTTCATTACTAATGAACTCAATGGAGTCATTAGAAAGAAGGGAGAGCCTATTGATGGTAAGATCTCTATTGGGTTCAATGAACTCAAAGAATCTTATCTGTTTGTAACCCAGATTGAGAATAATGAGCTGACTAAGACTTTGCACATGCTGCTTGCTATTCTCAATAAGAAACCTGTGACTCAGAGCTTTCCGTCTGTAAGTGATATCTTGCAGGCTATGATTGATACTGTAGTCGAAGGTGGATTGGATATTGCCGCTACTCACATTGAGGTCATCTTGATGAATCAGGTGCGTGATGCACATGATATGTTCTCGATGCCGAAATGGTGGAACTACAATCCTCCCTATACAATTATTACTATTAATGAATCTCTTACTAATAATCCGAGTGTGATTATTAGTTTGAGCTATCAGAAGGTAAAGCGGATGTTCTATAGTCCTCTTACATTTAAGAAGCATGGAGCATCCTTCATGGACTTGTTCTTTATGGAAACTCCTCAGCGTGTTATTCACAACATGCCTGAAGAAGTTCCCTTTAAAGCTAAGCCCGGGGAGCTTGTTGATCCTATTGTCATGGTGGATAATCCTTATAGAACTACTTCTGCAAAAGAGTTCTTTGAGGATCTTCCCGATGAGGAATAGTTTGGTATTGGATGGAGGAAGTGTAAAAGCTTCCTCCATCTTTATTTTTTGATATGAGGGATAAAATTATGGAACGAAATACAATTTTAAAATTCTTAATGGTCGCATGTACATTGGCTATGATGATATATGCTTTATTCTATATCAGCTAAAGAAAGGAAACAGATCAGCTATGGATAACCGTTACTATGAAATGGGTACTGAGAATGAACTCGCTACTATTTTGTCTCATTATGACTCTAACTTTGTCTATGATACAATAAATTTTCAGGTAAATCGTGTGAGAAGTACTGCCTATAATCTTACTCCTATTCCTAATATTGTAGGAGCTTGGGAACAGAACTTCAAAGCGATTATTGATCAGTATGGCGCTGAAGGTATGACTCAAATCCAGGAGGTTCGCCAAGAGACATACAATGAAATTATTAATATCATCTGCAATGCATACGGATTGACTTTTACAATCTCTGATGTGGATATATATAATGCTGCCTATACTCTTTACGATATCTTTGTATGCAATATGTCTGCATTGATTATCAACTTCTTTGCAAAATATATTTACAAAGAGAGAAATGGTCTTTATGATAGTATGGGACTGGCTGAATATAAAAAGAATAAAGACAGTTCTACTATCTATGGAAAGAAAGTCTATAAGGATATTAAGCTTGCTGTTATCAATGCAAATATTATTAAGGTAATTGATAATATCTGCAATGGTATGGAATTCGATTATCCTACTTTCATCATGTCTGCTATTGAAAATGCAGAAACTTCTAATTTCATTCTTTCTGTAAGTGCAGATCAGGGCAACTTCTTTGCTCAGAATATTGTACCTATGATTAGAATGAACTATGCAGAGTATATCACTGGAATTAGATTCCAGATTCAGGATTTGGCTATTGCTCATGAGCAGGCTCAGAATCCTAATATCGCACCCGCTACTTAAAATATTTTTTTTTTGAAGGAGATTACTATTATGCCTGAGAATAAGTTTGCTGAGATGAATGAAATCAATGAAATGATTCTCAATATGCCTAAGTCTGAAAAGGAAGGCTTCATGAGTGAAGCGGATATTGAAGACCTTGGTAAAGCTACTGAGGATGCTACTCCTGAGGAAGTAACTAAGATGCATGAAAGCATTGATAGAGCTGAAGAAGATGTTGGCTCTGAAGATTTTGAGCCTGAGATCAAAGATATCGGTCTTGATACCGATTATCGTGATCTGATGAATGGTACAGATGATGGTATGCCTGAGACTGATGCAGATATCTTCCAGGTCGCTGATGGATTTATGCAGCCTTCTGAAGAAGCTGTAGAAGCTCGTATGAAGGATAATATGGAGATGTTTAATCTCTCTGAGGAGGATACTGTTCTCTTCCTTGCTGTAATTAGCAAGTATAAGAAGAATAAGGACATGCATCTCTATAATGAGCTCCCTGAAGGAGTTAAAAAGATGATTAAGGATCTGGCTGATAGTGAAGGTATTCCTTTCTCTATCATTACTTATAACCAGATCGCTAAGTTCTTTGTAGATGAGTTTATATCTTCTGCAGAAATGGATGAGGCTTATGTAGACTTCGAGAAGTCTTTGAATGAGGCTCTGAAGATGCCTACTATTGCTGACTTGTATTCTGAGCACACTAAGACTGTGATGGATGAGAAGATTCCTGAGATGATCGAAAAGATCAAAGATGAATATCCTGAGAAGGCTGCTCTGCTGCAGACTATCAGGGATAGATTCTATCAGGCTACTACTCTTGAGAAGATGGCTGAGCATTATAAGGCCAATACTCGTACTCGTAAGCTGATTCGTCGTGATTGGGAGAAACCTACTCGTTTCTGTGATGAGTTCAATATGGTCAATGCTCGGTCTAAGTTCAAGATGCCTGATTGCAGATCTATTATTCCTGCTCTGAATAGAGTTCTGCTTGATGAATTTGAGCCTGATTCTAGAGTTGATCAGATGAAGATCACTGAAAAAGATGTAGATAAATTCATTGTTCTCTTTGGTCGTCATTGTGATGGGCTTAATCCTCTTGATGTAGTTGATGCAGCATATATGTATTATGCTCTGAAGAATATCACTATGCTGAATCTGACCAATGAAACCAAGACCTCCTTTGCAGCAGAACTTATTAATAAGATCTGTGATATCATTGAACTCATTCGTGCAGAGGAGGAAGAATTCAATGCTGCAAATAACAACGTCAAAAAAGGAAAGCGTAAGCAGAACAAGCGCTAATCTTGTTCTTGCTGATACCTATATTGCTAACCATTTAGAGCTGACTCTTGTAAAGACTCAGTCAAATGGTAAAACTCTCAAAAAGATTGTATTTGTCTTCAAAGACTATGAGTATACAGTCTGTTTCTTTGATGAGGAGACTGGTGCAAGAAAGACTATTACGGGTGAGATTGAATCCATTAATGGTGATAATTCTTGTCCTGGTAATCAGTATATTGTGTTGAGATGTCTCCCTGAAACTGGTAAGAAGAGTACTGAGGAAAAGACCATCAGATCTGGCATGCCTTCATGTGGTTGCTTCCTCAATACTTCTTCTGCAAATAAATACCAAGGACTTGTATTCCACACTATTCCTATTAGAAATATTGTGGATATGTCTTATGCTAGTAACAAGCAGCCCGGGCCTCCTGATCCTGGTTGCTGTGATAAAGATAAGGAGGCTAAAGTTGTGCTTATTGGTATTTCTGCAGATGTCGTAAAAGCTGTAGTTGTCAACCTGAAGTTGCTGATGGATGACAAAGAAGGCTCTATCAAAGACATCACTTTGAAACTTGGCAATGACTATACTATTGCCTATTATAATTCCAATGAAAAGACTATGTATGAGTTTGATGGACAGCTTATTTCTATCAGGCCCATCGATAAGAGACCTCCTAAAGCTGGCCCTGTGCGTATATCTGAGCAGGTCGGAATTGGAGATTCAGTCTATAATACAAAATGTGGATGTGGATCCACTGATAAGGATGATTTTCTCACTCGTGATGATCAGGAATGCAACGATGTCGAATTAAAGTTCGATACTGCTGATTTCAACTTCGGAACTGGTGAGACTATCCTTCTGTCTCAGATTAGAGACTGCACTCTGATTAGAGATAATAGTATTCCTACTCCTGATCCGGAACCTGATAAGCCTGAAACTCCTTCTTGTAATTGCAATAGTTGTAATTATAAGAATCAGGAAGTTAAGATGAATTCTGGTGACATGGAAGTTCTGATTGACTTCAAGGATAAAGTAGTAAACTACAAGAATGATCCTGCAGATGAAGTTCCTACCGGAAGTATTACTCTTCAGGAATTGGTTGATTTCTATTTTGGAAATTAACTTATTAGGCCCTACTCATATACTCAGGAGTAGGGCTTAACTATTTAGTAAGACTTTATTAAAGGAGGTTATCTAATGTCTGTCATTAGTGCTGAGCCTATTGATAAGGCAATCTATAGAGTCACCATGAGTGCTGGTTGCAGCCAGTTGAAGAACTTGGTTGTAAGCCATGATGGCTTATACATTGTCTACTATATTAAAGATGGTGTTTGTATTAATAAGTCAGGCCGTATTCTGAATATCGTTCAGAATAGAGCGTGCCCTCAGAATAGCTATATTCTCTTTGACTGCTCTGAAGACAATCGTACTCAGAGAGAAAGAATTACTTTCTGTAAAGTTCAGGATATTATTGACGTAACCCCTAATGATTCCTATAAGATCGCAGTTGAACATGGTTTCGTTGGTAGTGTTACTGATTGGCTGGAGTCTTTAAAGGGTGAGCCTGGAAAAAATGCCTATGAGCTTGCTAAAGAAGCTGGTTTCGAAGGCACTGAGCAGGAATGGCTTGAATCTTTGAAGGGTGAAACTGGCCCTTCTATGTATGATATCGCTAAAAAAGCTGGCTATGAAGGTACAGAAGAAGAGTGGGTTAATGCTCTTCTTAATGCTGTAAAACTTGAAGGTAGAGTGAGTACAGTTGAGGATCATCTTGAATGGAAAGAAGGGATGGGTGGTTAATTCCACCCTCCCTCCTACCCTTGAATACATATCAACAATTTAATAAAATCCATAAAGAAAGGATGTGTTCCCGATATGATGTCTTGGCATATCGTAACGTCTGCCGAGTACAAGCTCGGAAATAAGGTCGCAGAAGACCTTTATTTTCTGAGTGACACTAAGGAAATTTATCGTGGTGCAGTGCCCTTCACTGAGGGTGTAGTGTTGTATAATGCTACACTCCCTACTGAGGGCATTGCTAAGAACCGCCTGTATATTGACTCCGCTAGCTTAGCGGGTTATATTCATGACGGCGAAAAGTGGACCAACGTCATCAAGGCTGTTGCCTCTGAGGTAACTGCTGAAGGTGAGGCCCCTGTTTCTGGTAAGGCTGTTGCAGCTTACGTCACTGCTGCTCTGGCTGGTATGTCTGCCTCTACTGTTATCTCTTCTCTGAGTTGGGATGCTGCTGAGCATATTCTGACCGCCACTAAGGGTGATAAAACTACGCAGACCATCTTATTTGATGGTCTTGGCTGCAAGCTGAACTACATTTCTGCTACTGGTAAGCTCCAGTTGCTGGATGCTTCTGGTAACAAGCTTGGTGAAGACATTGATCTTGCTCTGGAGAAGTTTGTTCACTCCGGTGAGTATGATGCTACCACTAAGTCTATTATCCTCTACTTCGACGAGGCAAAGACCGATAGCGTCACCATTCCTGTTGGCGATCTGATCGATGTATACGTCGGCGAGGAAACTACTAGTGCTACCGTTGAGGTTGGTACTGGTAACAAGATCAAGGCTACCATTAAGATCTCCCAGGCTGAGGGTAATACTCTCATTGTCAAGGAAGATGGTCTTTATGTTGCAGCTCCTGATCTGTCTGCTCTGATGGACAAGGTACCCGAAGCTAAGGAAGGCAATATTGCTACCTTTGGCACTAACGGGCAGGTTGTTGATTCTGGTAAGACCTTTGCTGATCTTGCTAGCAATGCAACTATTTATCAGGGTGCTTCTATCTCTGAGGCTGTTGGTGAGGCTACTCCCAACAAGGGCGACTATTGTATCGTAAAGAAGGTTATCTCTGGCGATAAGACCGAGCTGACCGCTTACTATTACAATGGCACTGACTGGGTTGCTTTCGATGGCAACTACAGTGCAGAGAATGTCTATTTCCCTGCTGATCTGCTGACTACTTCTGCTGTCGGTAACATTACTTTGACCAATGGCCAGGCAAATGTTGCTGTCGGTGGTAAGAATCTGGTTGATGCTTGGAATACTATCTTCGTTAAGGAGAAGTCTCCTGCCATCACTCAGCCTTCTGTCTCTCTGTCCGCTCCTCAGAACAAGGCTTATGAGGTTGGTACTAGCGTTACTCCTTCCTATACTGCTACTCTGAATGCCGGTAAGTATGAGTTTGGTCCTGCTACTGGTATCACTGCTACTGCATGGGAAGTCACTGATACTGATGCTCATACTCTCACTACCAATGCTGGTAAGTTTGATGCTTTCACTGTTGGTGATGAGACTTCTTATAAGATCACTGCCAAGGCTACTTATGCTGATGGTGCTGTGCCTCTGACCAACACCAAGAATGAGTTCCCCTCTGGCCAGATCAAGGCTGGTTCTAAGTCTGCTACGACTACCATTGCCATTACCGGTTTCCGTAAGTGCTTCTATGGCACTCTGACTTCTAAGACCGGTACTCTGGATTCCGCTGCTATTCGTGCTCTGGCTAAGAGCATGGATGCTCCTAAGAACGGTTCCAAGTTCTCTATCCCCATCCCTGTCGGTGCTCTGCGTGTTGTCTTCGCTTATCCTGCTACTCTGGAAGATGTTGCTTCTGTTAAGGATGTCAATGGTCTGGGTGCAGAGTCTAAGTCTGCTTTCACCGTAAGCAATGTTGACGTTGAGGGTGCTAATGGCTATACCGCTAAGTCTTACAAGGTCTACGTCTGTGACTTTGCTAATGCTAACGATAAGGCTAACACCTTCGATGTTCAGATTTAAGAAAGGAGGTAAAATATAATGGCTAGTTATTCTCCTGTATCCAATAAGCTTAACTTCAGCGTAGGCTTTAACCCGACTAGTGCATTCCCTCTGGATGTACGTACGATGTTCGGTAGCCTTGCTGAGGCTAAAGCTGCTGCCGCTACTGCTGTAAATGCTGGTAGCTCTGACAGTGCATACTACTTTGGTATGATTCTCACTGTCTTTGAAAACGATGTTGCTACTCACTATTCTATTCAGGGCGATAAGACCCTGAAGGAAGTTGGCAAGTCTGTTGCTGGCGATGATAAGACCATCGTTCTGAGTGGTGAAGTTCTGACTCTGAAGGATTTCGGCACTAAGTATTATGCTTATGTCGCTGAGACCGAGACTGAGGCTGCTCACTATGTCGAGACGACTGGTTGGAAAGAGGGCTTGGTTCCTCAGGTCATCAAGAATGGCGAAAGCTATGAGCTGGCCTGGTATGAGCCTTCTTCTACCACTGTCGAAGGTCTGCAGAAGAACATCACTGCTCTTCAGAAGACTGTAACCGATACTACTGCTCAGGCTGAAGCTAATAAGACTGCTATCGCTGGTCTGCGTACTGATGTCAATGCTGCTCAGGCTGATATCACCAAGTTCAAGGGCGATGAGACTACTGAGGGCTCCATTAAGTATGAGGCCAATGCTGCTGTAGCCGCTATGCTGGCTGATGCTCCTGAGGCCTTTGATACTCTGAAGGAGATTGCTGACTGGTGCAGCAATCACTCTCAGGAAGTTACTCAGATGCAGTCTGATATCAACAAGAATAAGAGTGATATTTCTACTCTGAATACTCTTGTTGGTAAGCTGCCTGAGACTGCTACCTCTAAGGATGTAATCTCTTACATCGCTGAGGCTATCAAGGATGCTGACGCTGCTAAGAAGTTCGGCGATATCATCACTCATAATGCAGCTGAGTTCGCTACCGCTGCTCAGGGTGCTAAGGCTGATACCGCCATTCAGAAGGTTGAAGCTGGTACTGAGAATGGTCACATCTCTGTTGATGGCAAGGATGTTAAGGTCTATGAGCCTGCTACTGCCTCCACCTCTGGTGCTGGTATGGTTAAGGTTGATGGCACTTCTATCTCTGCTACCGAGGATGGTACTATCTCTGTCGAGGCTGTCGATGCTGCAAAGGTCACTGGTTTGGATGAGAAGGTTGATGGCGCTAAAACTGCTGCTGTTGAGACTTCTAAGACCTATACAGATGAGAATGCTGTCGCTAAGACTGCTATCGTTAAGTCCACTGATGAAGTTTCTGCTGAGGCTTCTGATGAGAAGGTCCTCTCTGAGAAGGCCATTCGGGACATGTTTACCTGGAAAACTACCATGTAATTGGGTTAATAAGAGAGAGCAATTAAGCTCTCTCTTATTAATTTATGAACTGCCCATGGTGAAGAACTGGCCACTGCCTGGCTGTCTTTAAATCCAAACATTAATGTAAGACTAATCAAGAATTCATTAGTCAGTACTTTTAGAAAGGTGGATTTTTCATATGCTTAATTGGTATTATGTAACTAAAGCTCAGTATACTGCTGCCGCTGCTCATAGTAGCGATAACCTGTATTTCCTGAGCGATACCAAGGAAATTTATCGTGGCGATGACCTATTCACTCAGTCTGTCATCATGTACACCGGCGATCTGCCGACTGCTCCTGCTGTTGGCCAGCTGTTCATCAACGAGACCACTCTGGAAGGCAAGACCTATACCGGTACTGCTTGGAAGACCGTCATCAAGGCTGTTGCTGATACTGTCACTGCTGATGGTACCAATCCTGTCTCTGGTAAGGCTGTTGCAGCTTATGTTACCGATGCTCTGAAGACTGCTGCTGCTGAAGCTCAGGCTGCCTTCAAGGAGGTCACTTATAGTAAGACTACTAATAAGCTGACCTTCACCAGCAACGATGGTAAGACTCACGAAGTTGAGATCGACAACCTGCCCGTTGACCTGGCTTTCGATAAGTCTGGTACCGATGGTACTGGTCTGCTGCAGCTGAAGGATAAGGCTGGCAATGTCATTGGTACCGGTGTCAACCTGGATCTGGAGCGTTTCGTCAAGTCTGGCGAGTATAACGCTGATACCAAGAAGATCACTCTGTACTTCGATGATAAGAAGACTGAGAAGGTTGAGATCGATGCTACCGCTCTGGTTGATATCTACACCGGCAAGGCTAGCGCCACTGCTTCTACCTCCGTCTCTGTAACGAATGAGATCTCTGTCGATGTCAAGATCTCTGACAAGGCTGGCAACATCCTGAAGAGCGATGCCAACGGTCTGTACGTTGACGCTGTCGACCAGTCTGCCAAGATGGACAAGGATGCCGACGCTGTTGCCGGTAACCTGGCCAAGTTCGATGCTGACGGCAACGCTGTTGATGCTGGCCTGAAGGCTGGTGGTGCTGCTCTGGCTGAGACCACTGATGCTACCACTCTGGCTACCGAGAAGGCTGTCGAGGCTGCTGTCTCTGCTGAGACCACTCGTGCTACTGCTGCTGAAGGCAAGCTGAACACTGCTGTCGAGGCTGCTAAGAAGGCTGCTGATGATGCTGCTGCTGCTGTCGTAACTGAGAAGGAGCGTGCTGAAGGCATTGAGGGCACTCTGGATACCGCTGTCAAGGCTGCTCAGAAGGCTGCCGATGATGAGGCCGCTCGTGCTAAGAAGGCTGAGCAGAATCTGATCGATGCTCTGACCTGGAAGACGACCATCGCCTAATTTTAAGCTCATTGCTTAATCATTGGACTGGACCCGAAATGGGTCCAGTCCTTTAATTTACCAAGGCTACATTATATTAAGACAATTCTTTTGTAAGAAAGGATGCGATATAAATGGCTTCTGTTAGAGTCAATTTCTATGAGCTTAATGAAAGTCAAGTTATTGGAAATACTAAATTAGCAGCAGGTTCTTTTATCTGCTGTAAAGATAGTACCAATGTATACATGGTTCCTTCTACTGGTGGAGCTCCTGTCAAGATGGCAGATACTGTCATCTTTTTGACCGATACTCAGAGAAAGAACTTGCTTGTTCCTATTGATGGTAAATTCTATTTCTGTACTGATACTAAGAAGTATTGGGCATATTATGGAGATTGGGTTTGCTTGAATGCTGATGTGGTCAGCGAATTCGCTCTTGAAGCAACAATTCCAACCACAGGAAGTGTAACCATTTCTGATTCTAGAATCACTGCAAATAATACTGGAGTTTTTATTCCTGATTATTCTGTCTCTGATCTAGTTTCTGGTGTAACTGTTACTTGTGCTGCTGGTAGCGCAACTATCAAGGGTACTTGTAGTTATCCTATTATGGGTACTTTGCGTATTAAATAATTCTATTAGGAGTCTACTATGGCAGTAGACTCCTATAGATTTAGGAGGTATATATTATGGCTTATGAAGTCCCCAAATTCTTAAGAAGAGATGGAGATAGCCTCCTCTATAATGGAGAGGGCCAATTCATCTTTTATGTACCTGAAACTTATTTTGATAAAGGTAGAAATGATGCTGTAGTTAATGGTGAATACGTCAGTCTTTTGGGTATTATTGACTATGCATTAGTTTCTCCTAGTGGTAAGGCTGGTCAATCTCAGAGATTCTTCTTCCCTACAGTATTTCTGACTAAGCCTTCTAGAATCGAAAAGCAAAAAGCAGTTAAACTTAGACCTGATGTAGAACCTCAGGATTATAGACTGCTTATTTATTACAAAGATGATCCTGTAGTTGTATCTGTAAAGGTCCCTCAGGATATTGGAAATGTTGAATCTTTCTATAGAATCTTCCTGTATGGTAAAACTCCGCAGACTATTCCTTATGGAAAGCTTCAGGAATACTTTACTGAGTCGATTGCTTTGAATGGTTCATCTTATAGTCTTACTTTGCAGATGTTTGGAGTAGTTATTAGTGAGATGGCTAGATCTAGAAAGGATCTGAATACTCCTTTCAGATTAACTAATTTTACTGATGAATGCTCTTATAAACTGCTCGGTATTCGAGATGTACCTAAGTATATTTCCCCCAATTCTTCTATTGGAAGTGAGAACTGGGACAATGCTGTTGTCGGTGCAGTTATGCATCCTAATGACGTTGGATCGCCCATGGAGAAGCTGATTATGGGAACCAGCGATTAATTAGGCATATTAACATAGAAATAAAAGCTACAAGCTCTAATATCATCTATGGATTTAGTTCAATTTCATTATAAAAGGAGGAATACGTAGATGTATGTCGGAACTATCATCGAATATGATGATCAATCTGCAATTCAGAGTCTGCCGATTACTGAAGTAAGCCAGCAGCCTCTGTATCTGTCTCTGTTTACGTCTGACAAGGGTCCTGAAGATTGGACCGTTCTCTCTGGTAAAGATTGGTTCAAAGCTTATGGCGATAGCATCTCCTTTGCGAAGCATGGTCAGCCCCTGCTTCAGGCAGCTGTCTCCATTAATGCTGGTGCCCGTCTGCTGTCCAAGAGACTTGTTGCTGATGACGCAACCCTCGCAAACATCTCTATTGTTGCCACCATTACTGAAAAGACCGAGCAGGCTAAGGATTCTGATGGCAATCCTATCTATCTCGATCCTAATGGTGATGACACTCTTGATGTGACTGAAACTCCGAAGAACATCAAGAAAGCTTCTATTAAGTATGACTACGTTCATACTGAGAACATCGATCAGAATGATCCTAAGGAAGTCTATGATGCTGTAAAGAAGACCATTACTGAGGATGGAAAGTTCCTGCTGTATACCATTACTGATAATGGCCGTGGTTCTTCTGACAAGCGTATCAAGATCATTCCTAACTATCGTATTTCCAGATCCAAGACTTATCTGGATTATACTCTGGTTGTTACTGAGAATGATGTGACTCAGGAGAGCCTGTCTTTCAGTGCTGTTCCCAATATGGTGGTGAATTCCACCAATCATTCTCTGAAGAGTGTTGTTGATACTAGCTCTTCTCAGATTCGTTGCATCCAGAATGATGAAGGCATTACCTCCTTCATTGCTAAGCTTGCTGAGATCACCGGTATGACTGAGGATGAAGTTGCTTCTATCGACTTCCTGTTCGGTTGTTCTCGTAAGGGTACTCAGCTTGAAACCATCGAGCTTGATGAAGCCGGTCAGAAGTTGAACAACAGCTTTGGCCAGCCCCTGCTGGATGGCACTAATGGTTCTCTGGGTGATGCTCCCTTTGACGGTAAGCATGATGAAGTTTATGGCAAGCTCGCTGAGGCTGCTCTTGATGGCACTTACGATACTTGCATCTTCAACCTGGATCAGTATAAGATCGAGCTGTGCATCGATGCTAACTATCCTGCAAAGGTTAAGGAAGCTATCGAGACTCTGGTTACCTTCCGTGAGGACTTTGTATTCCTGCGTGATATGGGCATCCATAACAATACTCTCGATATGATTACTGATTATAATGATAGCCTGTCTGTGAAGAATAAGTTCATTGCAACTTATTGCACTTACTATGATATCATTGATCCGTATTCTAAGAAGCAGGTCACTGTCACTATTGGCTATACTCTGGCCAGACTGATGGTGTCCCATATGAATGCTGGTCGCATTCTGCCTGTCTGCGGTATTAAGTATGGCATGATCGTTGATGATGCTGTTCCTGGTACCGTTAACTTCACTCCTGTGGTTTGTCCCGACAACAACCAGAAGGAAGTTATGGAAGACAACCGTATCAACTACGCCGCTTATATCGGCGAGGATCTGGTTCTCGAGACTGAGTATACCTCTCAGGATGAATATACTCAGTTCTCTTTCCTGAACAATATCCTGGGTACTCAGGAAGTTGTTCGTGCTATTCGTACTCGTTGTCCTGCTATCCGCTACAGCTTCATCGATGGTGAGGATCTGGAGCGCTACAAGGCTGATATCGAGGATGTTATCGCTAACTATCGGAGCAACTTTAAGTCTATCGAGTTTAGCTACGTCAATGATCCGACGTATGTCAACAACAAGATCTTCTATGCTGCTCTTAACGTGTGCCACCGTGACTTTATCCAGACTGAATGGTTCAAGGTTACGGCTATCACCGTTTCCGAATCCTAAGAAAGGAGACTATGAAGTATGGGTAAGTATAATCTGTATGATGGTTTGAAGCAGCCCAGAGATGTTACTGGCTATACCCTGTTCCGTGGTACGACGGACTGGACTCAGCTCCAGCAGTTCGACCTGTATGAAAAGGGCTATCCGTATCTGGTGCTGGTCTCCATCCCTGATTTCCTGTCCAAGATGGCTTCCTCTGATACTGAGGTTGCTACTCTGGTCAATTCCTATAAGCACATCATTGAGTATGAGTTCCTGGGCCTCGACTCTGGTATTGATGATATCAGTACAGATAACCTGGAAATCAACAACAACATTCAGTCCATCAATGTCATTGGTAAGTCCACGGCTCCTGGTGGTTCTGAATTCTCTATGACTTATAATGAGCGTGCTGGTGGTACGATTACTAAGCTCCATGAGCTGTACATTCGTTCCGTCAGAGATCCGGCTACTCAGTTCAAGACCTATAATGGTCTGATTGGCACAGGTGATAATGCCATTATCAAGCCTTCTGATGTGTCTTTCCAGAAGGAAACCTTCAGCTTCCTGTACATGGCTACCGACTCCACTGGTCTGGAGCTCGAGCAGGCTATTTACTGGATTGGCTGCTATCCCACGACTGCTCAGATTTCTCAGTACACTGACTTCAAGCGCGGTGATATTGAATTCTCTGCTGTCAATGTTCAGTACCAGGGCTTCCCCCTGCGTGGCTCTGCCATTAACCGCAAGGCTAAGGAAATCCTTGACTGGATGAACAACTCCGCTAATAACATGATGGTCCACCGCAATAGCTGGGACTACAACTATGAGGCTCTGTCTAATACCACTTCTGGTCTGGCTCAGAGCTCTCTGACCTCTAACCGCTAAAAGAATAGAGACACACCCTAATTGGGTGTGTCTCTTTCTCATATTAGTAGTAGTCTCCACCAGAATCAGAAGGGCTTTCTGCGCTAGCCACCTCAGACTCCTTCTGTTCTTCTTTAATCTGAACAAGTGTCTGATCAAGAATGTTCTTGTGAGCACTAATATCAATATGCGTACCGATATAATGCATAAAGAGATTCTGCCTATACTTAGACTTGATAGCATCATCTTCATTAGGCATTTCGACATCGATAATAGAATCAACAAAGTCCTTTGTATTGGTAATAAGCTGATTCGTATTAGCCATGTCCAAGAATACAGGAGGTGGGAAAGTAACTTCCAAATTTACATTCTCTCCATACTCGTAGTTATAAATTGCACTAATGATAGGAGACATGATATTCTGAAATCTTTCCTGTCTCTTATAGACAGTTCTTAAGAACTTAGAGCTAGACATAGAGAGCTGAGAAGCATAATCAACACTCTGTCTAGTCTGAATGATTTCCAAAGGAACTCCAGTAGAGTCGATAGCCATTTCTTTAAGCACATCCATAAGATCTGTATGGACATCAAACTGCTGACCAGAAATGACATCTACCGATATAGGATCATCACCTGAGGAACTACGGGGAATGATATAGTCATTAAACTTACCCGTAATATTCAGGACGTTGTTGATAGAGTTAAATTGGCGAATACCAAAGTTGCCCTGTTTAATCTGATTGATTACCGTCATCAATGTCTGAGCAATATTAGTCTCAGCCATCTGTTTGACGTAGTAAACACGCTTATCCTGCCCTCTGGTCATGATACCAATAGTATTGGTTACATACAGAGAAGCATAGAGCTTAGCAGGAATCAAGCCTCTTGCAAGATCAGAAATGCCTCTATGAAGATCTTCATCAAGAGTAAAATAACTATGATGAATATCCTCAGGAGGAATAAAGCTAATCTTTATCATATCCAAGCTAGGAGTATTAAAGAGATCATTGAACTTCAAGATCTCATAAATCTCTTTGCTCAGATCCTGGTTCATATTAACAAACTTCTTATCAATGAATCTAGAGAGCTGACCAGCAACATACTTGATAGTCTCTTCCTGTCTAGCAGAATCGATACTATTCAAACTAGTTCTACTAGCTCCTCCCATAGACATCATATTATCGCCAAGAAGGTTTCTAAAACCGCTAGCAGTATCAGAATCATCCTTGGCTTTTAATTCAATATAGTAATATCCCAGATTAGTATCATCAATATACAGAGGGATTACACTCTTACGTTTCAGATACTTTACAACAGCACCCGGGACTTTGACTTTGAATTTAGAAGAATCAGGATCGCCTTTAACTGCACTGCCAATAAGGCCATCACTAACTACTTCACTTTGTTTATTCTTCAATACATTATTGAAGTTAAGATTTCCTTTAGCCTGAGGCATAGCTTCATGGAAGCTAGCGCCTTCAGCAAAAGACTCTTTAAGAGACTTCTGTCTGATACTCTTTACTCGGATCATCTGAGCAGCTTCAATAACTGCAGATTCAATCATACCAGACTCATCAATCTCAATACCGAGATTAAAACTCTGTCCATCACCAAGAATAGGATTGGATTCAAACTTAGTTCCTTTCTCCGCTCCAGTATAAGATTTAACGACAGATTCAGTTATAATACTCGGAGACGAGCATTTATAAGCAGCTTCAGACTCAGAAATAATTCTGCATTCTTTCTGATCCATCTTGAGAAGATACTTATGGCTAGTAGAGCTAAAGCACTCTTTAATCTGAGATTCTGTAAGGATTCCAGACTCTGCTCTTAATCCATAAGGCATCTCAGGAGTTACATCAGATTTCTGAGCAAGAAGTTTAGAAATAGCTGTTGCATATGGAACGATGTAAACAAACTTCTCGCCATATTTTGCAGTGTCATCATAGATTTCTTCAGCCATCTGCTGAAGTTTATACTTTTTCTTAAGCTCAGTAATTCTCTGAGCAAAAGATTCACTAGTAATATCTGTAGGATACTTGACATTCAAGAAGTCTTTAGAGAAGTGATCTGCAGAAAGAACTGCATCCTTCTTTACATTAAGTGCTTCTTCAAGATCAGGCATATACTTGCAGACATTATCGATCTCGGCATCAAGTTCTTCAAGGTATCTATTACCCATATAGATAGCATACATGTCATCCATCATCATAGGATTCTCAAACATGCTGCTAAGATCCATATCAGCATTAGCCTTAGAATCGCCTAATAGACGAGAAAAAAGAATGGACATGGTGGGCATGCCCATCGTGTTCATATTTCGACTAACAATCTTATCGATATTATCATTAATATCTTGAGATAAGTTTTTGATATCATTGCTAGCCTGAGGACTTGAGAAATAGGTAGTCTGATAAAGACTATCCATATTGGATTGAATACCAGCTGCGATATTTTGGATTTTACGATTCGCCTGGTTCTTCTTATCCTCATTTGCCAAACTAATCACCCCTATCTAAGATTTAGGTTTAATTACTTGAATGTTTGGCGATAAAAAAGAAACCGCAGGCGCTTGACCTGCGGTTCTTTAAGCTCATCAAACCAAATTAATCATTGGTACATGAGTTGAGATAAACTGCAACGCTACTTCAGGAATCCCTAATTTAGATTTCTTAACTACTGTAAATGTAGCTATAAACTTCTTAGGAATGAATATATTCTCTGCAATGTAGATTACAAGTTTATCTTGTCTTGTCAAGGGTCCTAATAGTCCTTTGAATGCATAGAAGGCAAATTTCTTATTGCCTTGTTCTAAAACCATTAGTTTACGTCCTTGTGAGACCTTAGATTGAATTACATCCATAACTACAGGATGTTTCTGGCAGTCATCAAATACAATATTCTGATAATAAGTTCCATTACTCATAGACTGCTTGTATCCAGAAAGAGATGCAATAAGTCCATTAATAGAAAATATGCTATCAGGAAGCTGACTGCAGATATAATCTTCCAAAGGCTCTCCAGTAAGAGCATCTCTAAGAATATAATAATCCCAATCAATGGCAATACCATTATTCATTAGTTTTGCTCTCATGCATTCAGGGAATAAGAACTGAGGAGCCTCAGGAATATAGAAGAATGTTTTATATTTATTAATAATCTCTTTAGACCTAGCAGACTGAAAGAGATTACTTGTAAATATAAAGATATCATCACAGACTCTAAATGGAACATTTGTCTCAATGATAGAGTATGGCTCTTCATAAGAACCATATAAAACACCTTCAAATGGATTCATAATGAAGGTATTACATTTCATAGATGAAGCTAATTTAAACAAGTCATCTACTCTATCAATATAGATAAACTTATTTGAACTGCTGGTAAGGATTTGCGATTGCATGAGCTCTCCACTCCTCTGCTTTAGTTTTATCAAATGGTGCAAATACAGGCTCTCTAGGATTATCATAGAAGATTGCAGGAGACATCGGAAGATCTTTATTGATCATGATAATCGGATTAATATATCCAGCATTATCATACAATTTCAGACCTCTAGACGGATTTGCAATAGTGCTATAGAACTCTTCAATATCATGAATAAGATCCATAAAGTTACCAAGCTTAAACCATCTCGATGCAGACTCAAGCCAAACATGAGACTGCATATCCTCCAAGAACTGGCCAGATCTAGAATAAGAATCATCCTTCTGTCTATTCTCAAACTGCATAACCTGATTGGGAATAAGAATCATGCCAATTTGAGTATGGGCTGCGACATTAAACTGCCGAATATTAGAAGGATACAGAGAAGAATAATCAAAGTCATCCAGATTATTAAAAATCTGTACTGGCACTCCACCAATCTTTACTTTGGAATAATCATTTACTCTCCTCATATCGGCCACCAGAGCGCCAGGAAATTTCTTAAGAGGCTTATCATTGAATTTATTTGTATTATTTCCCATGATAAAACCATCTTTATAGAATTCCTTGATTCCTCTATTGGTCAGATAGATAGTCTGTCTATGCACTTTTGGATAGCGAGTATTATTCACAATAGCTTTAGAAAACATGTAGTCAATATCACCAGTCATGCTTTCAATGCATACCTGAACAATAACGTCCATGATATTATAGAATACGAATGTCTTATAATCTTTATAAGGCAATTCGGAAATATTCGTAGTAATATGCTTATAGTCGAGTTTATGAACACCTGCTACAAGCTCACCAATATAATCCAATCCAAAAGATAAAGGTCTGCCTCTACCTTTACGTCTAGATGCATACTGGATCATCTGATCAATATAAGTTGTATAAGAAGAGATAAGACCATAGTCACCACGTTCAGCAAACTCATTCTTATTTCTCTCATCAATCACATACTGACAGAATTTGATGCTGAAATCAGGATGGCAGATAATGTCAGAAGGCTCATATCCAAGCACTCTGATTCTCTCCATCAGATAAGGAATATCGAATGACATATTCCATGCCAAAGTAAAGTCAGGCTTAAAAGTATTAATTGCCTTGAAAATGTCAGAGATCATATCAATCTCTTTTTCATTTGGATACATCAAGAAATTGAAATTGAATTTATCAATTCCAAACTTTACTGCCTTTTCAGGACCACCAACAGCATTTGTTACAAACTCTTTCAACTCAGGATAAATAGATCCATCCTCAACTCTTTTCTTGAATTCAGGAATCTGATCATTTGTAGGAGTTTCGAGAAGGAATGTATAAACTTGATTGGTTTCCTGCATAATAAGAGTTACAGCATTAACAGGGCACTCACCTAATTGAGGGAAGTCTCCTCTCATGCTAATAGTATCAGCCTCAATATCGAGATAAGACTTTGTAACAGGACAAGGTTCATTTTTATATGTCTCATTAAATGCAAATCTATAATGATCTTCGATATGCATATCAGATCCAAATACATCAGGATGACAATGAATCTTATTATTCTCTCTAAAGTTTCCATTAGAGACATTATCATAGAACCATTGTTTCTTTCCTACATTAATTGCAATGTCTTTCTCGACTTGCTTATGAGGAACAGTTACAGCCTGCACATCATTCTTATCAATAAAGAGTCTATTATAGCTGACTCTTTTATCAGGCTTTGCAAGATAATAAGTGTAATCAGGATCAATATATTCTTGCTTATATTTCAATCCTGTATCACAATCTTTGTAAACTAAGATAAGCCCTTCTACAGTTCTTCCATTTTCTTGTGGAAGCTTTCCAGAAAGGGTATTCATAATAGTGATATTATCACCAGGTTGGTGAGATGGTAATTTGAGTTCCATAGTAACCACCTTTCTTAAACGTACGCAATGAGTTCAATTTTGCATTACCTTTATGTTTCACCTATACTTATAATATACATTTATACTCATTTTAAGAAAAAATAAAAGGGTGGAATTAACCACCCTTTTATTTCAATTACTGAAGATACTCTTTTGCATCTTCAGCAATTTCGAATCCTGCATACTGGTATTTCTTAAGAAGCTTACTTAGCTCCTCAAACACCAGCTTTGCCGTAGGAATTACAGCCTGGTCATTATTGCCTGCATAGCGCAGTGCATTAATGTAGGCTTTACCAAAGATGCATTCATCTTCGATAGCTTGAACAGCCTTCCATCCAAAGTGCTCAATGCACTTATGATAGAAGTTTTTCAGCTCTGTGGGATCTTCACCATGGAAGATCGTATAATTAGTAACTCTGTTACTAAGTGCTGTATACTTATACAGCTTCTTGTTGCTGTACTGTTTCCGGGATTTTCTAATGCATTCGCAGAGTGCTTTATAGCAATATGCGGTGTAGATTCCTTCGCAAAAGTCTACAGCATCCTGATCATCCACGATATAAGGAACAGCATCGTTCAGTTCTTCATAAGTAGTGCACAGCATAATTGTTTCCTTTCTTCATCCTTTGTTAAAGGACTAAGTGCGTATATTATGTCGCACCCCATATAATATTATAGAATGATGGTATTATTATCACTCTATTACTATGATAATATACAGCCATTTTAGTGGACTTTTACGGTTCATAGAATAAATGGCAAATCGACCATGGATTAATCCATGGTCGATAAGCTGACAAAAGGGAGTAAATTATGACACTTCACACAGCGAGATGGGCATATCATCTCTTACTTGCATGTTTATGCTGCTGTAAATTATAATTCTCAAACATGAGAGTAAAACAGAAGTTTAAGGGAGGATTTTACTTAAATGAAACTGTTTGCAAATTTATCTCCAATCGTTAATATGGAGAAAGAAGAATCTAGCGAAGTCGTCAAGGGTGTAGATTTCTCTGCCTTTACTAAGGATGGAGGAAGTACCTTTAAAGACGATACTGATAAAAAGACTGCTAAGATTAATAGCAGAAAGAAAGCCAGTGTAGTTCCTGCATTTAAAGGAGATATCTCCGATAAGCCGGCTGTTGCAGATGAAAGCGCTGGATATTTCGGGACCTTTAGTAAGACTAATCTGATGCTGGAAGGAGCTATTGCTCAGACTGATCAGCTTAGCGCTGAGGTCAAGGAAGATATTGATAATATCAGAGCCAGTAAGACTTTGAAGAATAAGTACACTTATATCACCAATCTTACTGCATCCTCTGCATCTCTTATCTCTACTAAGATCGCTGCTATTAAGGAAATTAACGCTACTATTCAGAACTCGCACAAACTCGAGCTTGACCGCTTGAAGATGACTAAGGACGCTGAGAAGGATCAATCTGACGATAGCCGTATGATGGATCTGTATAAAGCATTTGTTAATACACCTGTCGGGACTTATACATCACCGAATGTACCTAGCGTTACAGAAATGACTATGGATCCTATGGGTAATGGTATCAGTCCGATCACTATGGGTTCTGGTGATCTTCCTGTTGGTCAGCTTACTCCTGAGCAGGCTAGAATGAGAATGGAAAGCAATCCTAATATCATGACTGTTGTTAAATTCAACCAGTCTACTGGTCAAAGGTTCTTTGATGTCATTGATAGAACTAATGGTGCTTCTGTTCCTAACTATCCTAGACCTGATGCATTCCTTTTGGATGACACAAATATTGATGTCCACGCCATGAGTGCAAGAAACAAGAATCTTGATATTGTTTGGCCTCTTGTCTTTGTTGGCGATGGAGACATCAGCGAATATTAAAAAAAAAAAAGATATCCCCCACCGGAACATAATCCGGTGGGGGATTTGAAGCAATCGCATACATAGCGGGAAACGTTCATGGTCGCCGATGGGGGCCCGATGCGCCGACAAACACAGATGGAGATTCATGGATGAACATCTGACACAAAACGTAGGAGGCTTCCAACTCAATGAGCCGCGCAAATGGCAGCAAAACGAAAGCGTGAGTTTAGTGGCAATATGGACATTTAGAAAAGCATCAGCGGGGATCTGATGCCGAGTGTCGGTAAGGAACCGTATGAACGATCGGCGCTCGGGAATAGGAGGCGGCCTTGTCCACAATGAAGGGACATAAGCCCGCATTCTGCGATTATTATTTAGTTTGTATGGTAATAAATTATTACAAGAGTGGGAGGTCAACCCACTCTTGTAATTCTTTGTATATTTCAGGAGGTATACACATGATCAAAGAACATCTGTCTTTACTTAATAGTTATAAGTAAAGGAGCGCCCCTAAGGCTGGACTACCTTAGGGGCTATATTTGATGGAAGGATCGAAAAACACGCGTAAAGAAAGACAACGGCAATATCTCTCTCTAATATAGTGTTAGTATCTCCAAATAATATTTCCATGATTATAATCATTATTCTCAGAAGATTTCAGAAGAATGATATCAGCATCATCAACTTGAAGTTCTGAATTATGAGAAATCATGATACATTGTTCAGTGCCCATCATATTCATGACATTATGAAGAACGTCGATAAACATAAGACGGTTATTACTATCAAGAGGGCCATCGATCTCATCTAATTTCAAGATATTGTATTTGCTTGAAGAGTTATACAAGAATGAGAAGCTTAAGATCATAGAGATCATTGCAATCTGAGCAGAACTCATTGAGGAGATATCGTCATTAACAATACCTTCTCCAGCACAAGGAATTCTAAACTCAGTTTCATTGATAACAAACGGAAGGATCTTAAACTGCCCATTGAAAAACATACCAAGAAGCTGATTAGCAGTTTGAATGATATTACCCATATACATCTCCATATACACAAGCTGAATACCTGTTGTGGGAGATGAGTAATAACGGATAGTATCAATAAGATTATACTGATTTTGAAGCTGAGCAAGCTCTTTATTGTAATCATCAACAAGCCGCATCTGATGATTCAATCTATCTCTATCATGCATAAGAGGACTAAGCTGTTTATTCAGCTCTTCAATCTTATCAATAAAGATATTAGCCTGTCTATTAGCTTCATTGATCTGCTTGATCTTATTGATATTTGCATTATAGGTAGCTTTATTAACTTCAATAGAATTCTTCAATTCATCATATCTCTTCTGAGACTCAGCAATAGACTGAAGAAGACTATATTTATTCTGAAGCTCAATCAGAGTTTTGTCATTATTAGACAGAGAACTCTGAATGGGGGCTACCATTTTAGCAATCTCATCAAGTCTAGCATTAATAGTATTAATACTAGCCTGAATTTCATCAACTACATCCTGCTTAGACTCATAGATAGCCTTCTCAGAATACAGTTTAGATAGAGCATCATTGATAGCTCTGTATTGATCAAAGAGATTAGCATAAGAGATATAGGAATAGATCTGATTGATATAATCAGAGTAATTTCCTTTAAAGACTTTCTCTACAAGGAGTCTCTTATTACTAAAGACATCCCAACAAGGAAGCTTTGAGAGGGCAGTTTTATTTCTATCAATATCTCTCAAGAAATTCTTAAATTGTGTAATAGCAGCATTCAATTTAAGAGAAGACTGCAGTTTATCAGAAAGCTGCTGATATTGCAAATTCATCTTTTCAAGACTCTCAGATGCACGTGCCTTGGTGCCTTCAGGATCTGTCTTTGAGATAGCAGCTGCATCTTTAATAAAAGGACAACTGTCATCTGAGCAAGTAGAAGGTCTAAGTCTAAGAGTTTCCATTGCCTTGATATTTGCAAAAGCTTCTACCAAAGTCTGCTTAGTATTTTCAATACTAGATTTAAGACCTTCAATACTCTTCTCAATAGAATCTGTAATTACAGGATTAGGAATACCTCCAGTTTTAATATATCCTTCAATGATAGGATATAGAGTTTCATAGTCACTAGAGTCTTTCAGATTAGAAATGTTTTCAGCAATTCTATTGAGAGATTCCAATGCCATAATAAAACTATCTTTACTGAAATCAGCAATATTAGCAATTCCAGTACCAGACAGCTGTGCTTCGATCTGCCTCTTATCTGCTTCATTATTTACAATCTCATCACAGATGGATTCATATCTCCATTCCTGCTCAAAGGACTGTAATCTCTGAAGTTTGGAAGTTAACTCAGCTGTTTCAGATTCTCTTTCTCTAAGAAGAGATTCAATCTGTCCCCTCTTAATTTGATTATCGATATTGATCTTATCAATCATTGCCTTTGTATCAATAAGAAGAGTATCGATATTTTCTGTAAGAGAGACTTTAGCATCAAGTCTAGCAGTATTCATACTAGACCCAATAGATTTCATTTGCTCTTCAAATTCTCTATTCTCTCTTTCAATTCTTTCAATTGTAGATTGAATAGATTTATCAGGATCAAGCATTTCAATTTTAGCTTTAGCATTGGCTAATCCTTCAATAGCTTGATCTTTTGCATCTTGAAGAGTATTCATAGTCTGCTCAATGGCAGCTACATTAGATGCAATTACTGTGGGATCACCAATAGTACCCAATTTAGCAGTGATAGAGCTAATTAGATTCTTATAACTTGTAGCTCTCTTAGTGAGAGTCTTATAAATTTCATTATAAGCTTCTAAGTTATTAAGAATCATATTCACAAATCTTTTACGATCTGCAGGTTTCTTATCGGCAATACCTCTATCATCTGTAGAAAGCTGAGATAATGACTCAAAGTTAGGATCTAGACCTAATTCATCATAAAGAATATCTTTATAAGAAGAGACATTACCATTCTCATTCAGCTGATTAAGAATTCCGCCAGAATTCTTTAAGATATATGCTTTAGTAGTTTCTCTCTGCCCATTAGTTTTTACTCCATGGACAAAAGTAAGAGTATAAATAATAGTGCCATCGATAAGCACTATTTCTTTCTTTGCAGGAAGACCTGGAATAAAACTCTCATTACCATCAGGAAATACTGATAAGGCTTTCATAAGAGTAGATTTACCAGATCCATTGTCGCCACGAATAATAATATTTCTATGGCAACCAATTGTAAAATCAATAGTTAATTCATGGAGTCCCATACCATTATAAATACCAATATAGTTCTCCAAATGAATAGATCCGAATCTCATATTGAAACCTCCTAAACGTACTCATTTCAATATTATATGATTGTTTCACTTATTGTATAATACGAAAAAAAGAAAGGAGCTAATATGCTCCTTTCTTATTTAATCCTGGAAATCTCTGTAATCCGTAATTATAGGTAATCCAACTTTTTCAAGAGACTGCTGAATACAGTCCATAAAATATGGACCAATTCCAGGAACTTTCAGAAGGTCTTCAACTGTATATTTATATATACAATCAACAGGATAGTCTTTCCGAATAGTAAGATAATTTGATAGAAATCTATATATCTTCTCATTCAGATTGATATCATAAACAAATTGAGGAAACTTATCTCTTTGGCATTCAAACTTCCATTTCTCTATATATAGATCTCTAGAAGTTTGGCAGAGCTGTCTAGCTCTTTCCGGACATACGCCAAGTCTCTTGGCAATATCAAATACATCCATTCCTTTTGTCATACAAACCATAACGAAAGGAGCTTTCTTATATATTTGAGATCTTGTTCCAATAGGAGTTTCTAATTTAAGAAGAGCATTCATCTGCTTTTTAGTGAAAGTATCAGGAATCTTTTGATCTCTAGGAAGTCCAAACCATTGGGAATTGAAAAGAATAAGCATATTATCTAATTCATATGTAACGCCTTTCATGATCATTCTCCTTTAAAAATATTATGAGGTACTATTAAGTACCTCATAATCATAGTATACAATCAACTCAGCTTTTCAAACATTTGTTTCTTAGCTTTCTTTAAAGCTTCTTCATTCTCTTTCTCAAATACTGGGTTAAGAAAAATCTTCCCGCAATTAGAGCACTTTGCATATTCTTGTTTAAAGATTCTTTCTTTTCCAGTACTAGTATCTTCAAGATAGCTTACTGAGGTATAAGGATAATATCCTACATACTCACAGCAGAATGGACAAACAATGAGCTGACTCATTTCAATTTCTCCTCATAGACATTTGTAGTTATATCAGGTCTACCAAGGATAGATTGAGCTTTAAAAGTTTCCATGAATAAATCAGAATCAAAATTATCATGGATAGGTCTAGGAATTCCATTCTCCCAAACCATTTTATATTCTCTTCCACATCTACTGCATCTCATAGTGAAGATACCATACTTGTCAAGAGATGGTGGAATGGTTCCATTAAGCTGATATTGATCAAGAAGTTTCTGATACTTCTGTGGGTAGTTATGCCAACTATAAATTTCGATTGAATTAGTCTTACAATTATGGCAATAGTTGTAAGGATAGAAAATGGCAGGATCTTTAGCCATATCAATACCTCCTAAACTAACGTATTTCTAGCGATTACGTTAATGTTGGTGGTATTGTTAAAAAAGAAAAGAGGGGCAATAAGCCCCTCTTTTTATTTATTCCTCAGACTTAGTTTCTTTGGCTTAGTCCTCTTCATTAAGATTGAGAGAATTTTTTATAAAGCAATTGTCATCCTCCCAATACGTTTTCATATGCTTGGAGCCATACGTTCTGAAGAGATCACCAATCTCAGAATAATTATATGCTCTATATGCAGCCTGAATCTGCTTAACACTACTTTCTACTTCACAGGCAGTCATACTATATCCAAGCTGATAAGACATATCAGAAACAACATTGATAGTTCTGCCTGCATTATTATTGGTGCAAGCAATATTGAACAAGCCGCCTCTATCAGTCCAGGGAATATTTGTTCCAGCTTCACGAATCTGAGCAAACAGATTGAGCTTAAAGAGTTCTTTATACATATCAATTACATCAGAAGAGAGAGTATTAGAATTGTAAATATATGCAATGAGGTTTCTGTATAGATTCCAAACAACTTTAGAATACTCAATCATATGAGCTTTACGGAACTCAATATCCTTGAACTCGGAAGGGAAGAAACCAAGAAGAATTCCTTCAGGGAAATTAACTTCAGGAATATGATACTCAGTATAATCATTAACCAGACGATTAATGATATCAATAGGAGCTTCATAGATATAGTAGGTATCTTCAAAGCAAACTCCAGTATAGCTTCCGAGTCTAAAACTATGAGTATCAAACATAGACAGCTTGATACCATAGAGTTTCTGAAGCTGAACTCTCAGCGGATCATTGATAACACTGCTATCATTGGGATATGAATTACCAGTCTCGATAACACACTCCAGGAATCTATCCATCAGATAATTGGGGTTGTTATCGTACTTGGTTTGAATAATCTTGGTATTAGCCATAATCTTTACCTCCTTAGAATGTAAAATTAACTTCGGAAATACTTATTGCGATTTCACCATACTTATTTCTAATTGCAGGATAGAATTCATCAGCAATCTCTACGATAGATTCTACAATACTGTGATATGCAACCTGCATATCCCAATAACCGAGGAAATGATATTCTGCATGAATCTTATTATCCTTGCAATAAATCGTGGTATAATGATGATCTGGATATCCAATGCAAATAGGATTCTCCTTAGTAATATCAGACATATCACGATCTTTATTAGAAGATGCGAAGAAGTTTCTACTTCCGTTATCAGTATAGACCCAGATATCAGTATTATTCTGGGTATCCTTCATATAACCAGGAAGCAGATTATCCATCATTTCATCTTTTTCTACTTCAATGGTTTCTGCATGTACATCTCCAGTAGCAATATTAGTTTTGATGATGTCGAATTTAATAGCCATTTGTGCAACCTCCTTAAAAATAGAAGAGCAGGATTTATTTAATCCTGCTCTTTTTTGACGTTAATACAGAATGGATTATCTTTCGTAGGTTTAAGACTATCCATCCTCTTCCGAACTTCTGCTTGTTTCATACGGATATAATGCTCTTTATCAATCCGATTGACTTCATTGTCATATTTATATGACATTCCATCTCTCATCATGGGAGCCTTATAGCCACAGTTTCTACAAACAGCTTCAGCTTTGACCAAAGTGGTTTCATTGATCGGTGAACCATTATCTGCCAATTCAAGAAATGATGTCTCCATATCTACGATGGTAAGAATAGAATTGCACTTGGGGCACTTATTGATACCATAGTACATGATAGGATCAATCGAATCTTTCTCTAACATGAATGATCACCTCCATCAAATGGTTTCAGGAAGTGTGTACTTCAGGCCATCAGTTTCACCTTTATACACAATCTTTGCATCTGAATACCTGGACTTACCAGTGCTGCTCAACTCTGTAAACAAAATTGCTCTAGCACCAGTATAAAGCTGTCCAGGATTATACGTTCTACCAATCTTTGCATCTACAGTCTTTCTAAACTTCATCTGTTCAGAAGAGTAGATGAAATACTTAACAGCCATTTCATCACCTCTTAATCATAAAAGATTGCACACTCTTGAAGTTTCTTAGCAATCGGTTTAATGATTTGTTCCATATTACAGGTGATGTCGTTAAGCAGAGAAATCTCCTCAGACTTATCAACTCCAAGAAGATTCTGCTGGAACTCAACAGCTTCTTTTAAGCCTTTAGCCTTATAATACTCAGAGACAGACTGATCATAGCTTGCCTGCCAAGTATCAGGCTCTTCATAACCAGAGAAGAAACCATTCTCCATTTCAAGGAACGGATTAAGAGTACCAGTAATACCAGGATTGCCATCAGAAGATGCATCCAGGTCTACTCTACCAATATGGGAAGGCTGAATAGAACGATAGATATCAGGGATAGATTTACTGCCATTCTCACCAAGTCCTGATACACCTTTATAGGTGAACTTGAGAGCCTGCATAGAATCCATATCAGATACCATATTCCGATAGCTAATCATCTTAGACAAAACAATTGCCTTCAACAGATAGAGCGGGTCTGTCTTAATAGCTCTTGTAATGCTTTCGATACTAGCTCTCTTATTCTGATCAGCAACACGATAGATTCCTTTAGCAATCTTCATGACATAAAGAGAAGCTACATATTCTGCAAAACGAATACGCTTAACAGAGATGTCCAGATTGTCTTTAAGTCTCAGATTGTTATATTCTCTTAGCATCCATCTAAGAACTGCATACATGTCACTCTTATCTTCTTCTTTGAGCTTCAAAGCATGACAAGTACAACGGTCGTAGATAGACTGGAAGGAGTCCATAATACTCAGACCCTTTTCATAGGTATCTGCAACAACAGTTTTATCTTCCTCAGTGAAGATCTCAATAAACTTCTCGATATTCAACTTATTGAAATCAGAGCCAAGGGATCTGACCCAATAGTTTGTATCGAAGAAATAGTTTATAGGAATGCCTTCATAGATAGAATTATAAACTGTTGCTACAAAGGACTGAGTGATCAGGTCCTGATCGAACAAGAGCTTCGGTACGGATACAAAGAGTGTATCACCCTTCTTGAAAGTATAGAACTCAGGATTCTCAGGATCAGTGTTAGTGATATATACATCTCTGATTCCAAGATAATCCATTGTCCCATAGAAACCATACTTTGCCATAATATATTTTAAAGCACTCACTGTCTTATTGAAAGAATAAGCTGTATAGTGAGTAGCCTTGATAGTTCCGGATCCATCAGACAAAGGAAGCTCGAGATATCTTCTGAAAACTCTCACTGCCATGAAGATAAGCTTCATAGTAACACTGGGAGATTTAGAAGTAGAAGTACCATTGTTATAGGTGGAACCATCGACTACCTGATATAAGGTGGATCTCATAATTCCATCAATCCGGAAATAATACTTATCGATTATTCTCGGAACAGCAATGATTACATCAAGATCTTCCTGCCTGTCTTTATCTGCAATGAGATAATGGACAATCAGAAGGCGAATATCACTCTCATTAAGATTGATAAACTCATACCGATTATCTTTTCTCTTTGCTTTAGTCTTGTTACGATATGCTCTTTCATAGTAATCGTACAAGATCTTATTAACTTGATCAAAGTCATCGATGACTTCAAACCCTTTTACTTGAATGGAGAAATGAGCTCCAGTTCTTTCACAGGATTTGATAGCATCCATGAGTTGTTTGATGACTTCATTGTCATCTCTTTCAAACAAATGGGGATTCATTCGAGGTCTGGTGTCACAGATCTTCGAAATTAACTCTCTCTGATTCATCATTTATCCCCCTCATCATCTCCTTCAAATCCATCAGTTAAACAGATTTGAATTCGATCATTCATAGGATTAGGAACATCACCATTCTTATCCTCAAGAACAAGAGTGGCTTTGATATCCAGATTCCTACAGACATTGCGCATCTTTCCAAAAGTGATATTGTTCTTCTTCAAGAGACGCTTATCGTTGTTGTAATTGCTTCCAAATCTCTGCTCATATTTATCGATATCGATATGCTTCTTAGTGATAGCTTCTTTGAGCAGGCTCATCTCAGGTGTATCATCAGGAGAAGTAGGAGGAGTAAAGATATTATCAATACTAGTCAGAATTGCCTTCTCCTCTTTAGCTAACTTAGCCTGAGCTTCAATGACATCTTTAGTAGAACTTGCTTTAGAGAAATCAATGATATTCTGACTACTATACATAGGACACTGACTTCCCATAGGTCTATTAAAGAACTGTGCTTGACCAACATCGATCATGCCCGGGCGCTGGTCATTGGGATTATTTCTCAGCGGATACAGATAGCCATCATGAAGATCGACAGCTACAAACTGACCGCGATATAAATTGGGATTGGAGTTGTACTCTGCAAGAGAAACTACATCATAAATGTAGTTGTCAATTCTTGCTTTTACGACAGCCATAAATTACACTCCTTTTGTAAAAATAAAACCGGAGGCGAGGAAATACCCCGCCTCCGGATAGACTGTATATCTTACAGGCTATTATCACCCTTGATATACTGCTTAATCATCTCACCGGGAACAATGGAGATGATCTTTTCACCACCCTCAACGGTTACAGTAGCAGTGAAGACACCATTATAAACAACGGTGAACTCACCATCTTCGGTTGCATTTGCATCCATGAACTTGATCAGAGTATCAATTGCCTCAACGAAGATGTTGTTGCAATACTCCATGCTCACGAAACGGCAGCTCATGATATCGAAAGCCATCTTACCAGATGCCTCGATAAACAGGTCAGAATGATTGTCTAGAATTACATCCAGATCATTCATATCAGACTCATTGATGGTAAACTCAAGGGTATAGTTGCCCTTATCATCATCATCGGTATTATCCTCAGGTGCATGATAAGTCAGAATAGCACCAATCTTAAAGGTGCCATTAGTGTCCTTCAGAGCAAAGCCAATCTTCGGAGTAGACTTGGACTTCTTAAACCGAAGAACGTTTGCCATAGTGAAGAAAATAGTACGATAGAGACCGGGGCAGCGATTGGTTGCCCAGATCAGGTTGTAGTGTTCCATCAGGTTATAGGTAAGCTCCTGAGAAATACTAGTCTCCGTGAAATCATGCGTCTGTGCCATAATAAATTTCTCCTTTGTCAAAAAGAATTATTAATTATCAGCCTTAGTACGGCTGTATAATCACTTTTATAGTATATGATTATTAGTCAGTTTGGCTTGTGGTAACTTTTTACTACGCCAAATACTTGTCCATATTTGCCTTGAATGAAGCAATATCGACAATAGTAGTACCAGGGCCACACTTAGATGTTTTGCTACTAGAAAATCCATCATACGGTACAATCAGAATATCTGTATTTCTAGTAACACCAGCATTTCCATTAGCATCATATCCAAGAGAACAGAGATAGTTGCAAAGCTCTTCATCTCTAACTCCTGTAAATCTAATAGATTTACTGCTAAGAGTAATACCAGTAGTACAAGTTACATTAGGCATCTCATTACAGACAGAGACAAGATCATCATAGAACTCTTCTCTTTCTGCACAGATACAAGCAGCAGTATTAGGTCCAATACCTTTGATATTGATCAAGCGATCATAAAGAGTATGCTCATCCTGATCAATGATATCCTGGAGATGAATCTTATTAAGAATCTTCTTCCAAGTCTCTACTGCAATATTAGAGAAGCCAATAGCACCTACGATCTGATAATCATACATGGGAGTGGATTTGAGTTCTACAACTCTTTCCATAAATTTATTGGCATTAGTTTCACCAAGGACTTTTACATCATCGTATTTTACATTCAAGAGCTCATGAAGACTCTTAAGTCTAATAGACTTCAAAGACTCAGAGGAGAAGTCTTTCAAATTAAGCTTCTTCATCATATTAGTCACTCTTGCAATAATCCTTTCAGGACAATTAGGATTAACACAGAATGCACTCTTGTCTGTAAATACAACTTTTCCTCCACAAGAAGGACAAGTAGTAGGGAACTGCACAGGAGGATTATGAGAGCCCCATGCAGGCTGATCTTCGCAGCGAGTCAGATAAGGCATTACATCATTCCGATATTCCAATTCAACAGCATCACCAATTCCAAGATTCAATTCTTTAAATCTTGCAAAGGAATGCCCAGAAGACTTCGTATGAATAGTTCCATAGAACTCTACCGGAGTAAAGTGAAGCATCGGAGTGATCAATCCATTCTGACCAACCGTATAAGTGTATCCTGTAAACAATGCTTGCTTAACCAAAGGATTGAACTTGATCGCTACAGAATACTTATTGACAGAATTTTCTCTACCAAGTGCTTGAATGAGTCTAGGATCTGCATAAGAGACTACAACTCCATCATACATGAAAGGCATGATAGGTCTAATTCTCTCAGCTTCCTTTACAAATTTATACACCTGATAAAGAAGAGTATTATACGTTCCAGTTACAACTGCATATCTCAGTTTCTCACCAGAATGATAATACTTATTCATGAACTCAATCTCTGTAACTCTATCCAAGTCTTCCATAGAAGTTGCAAGAGGCACAAGAGTAATCAGGTCACGATAATTATATCCATCAATAGAACCAAAAAGTCCAATAATACCATTTCTGGCATTCTTATAAGACTTTCCTCTGAGTCTAGACATCTTATCTAGATTATTATGAGAAATGATAGCCTCAAACTTCATTCCGAAAGGCTGTTCATTCTCAGGCATTTGAGGACAGAATGGGAATCTATATCCTCCCAAGATAGGAGTAAGATCTGCAGCTAGATCTCTTCCAGTATCTCCTCTTGATCTTGCAGAGATAATATGATCAGTCACATCTGCTTCTACAGAAATGCCATCATATTTCAATTCAAGTATCAAGGTAATCTCATCATGAGGGCCAAATAGTCCCATCTGCATATGCTTACCAAGGAAATCTCTTTCAAAGATAGCTACATCTCTATCATCAAATACTCCTCTATCCTTAGCTTCTTTATTAAGAGTAAACTTACACTTATCAAGAGTACCAACAAGCTTCGGATAATTATGAGCAACAGATACAGACTTCTTTGCACTATTAACAGGTGCATTTCTATCGATCTGCTGATCATAGAGTCCAGGATAGAGAGGCGATGCATAACCAATATCTTTCTCAAACATCTGATTCTTCTTATACTCTTCAGGATCATCCATAAAGATGGCTGGAGTTTTGATATCAGAGTTTGCGACAATCTCTCCATCAGACTTAAATTCAATCGGAGGAGCTCCTACCTGAACTTTGTCATTATAGGATTTATCTCTCTCCAAGAGAAGATCATAGACTCCGTCTTCAAGAGGAAGAAGACTACGATCAGTATTGTTATACAGAATCTGACAAATCTGAATAATCAGATTCATGCATGCAATGTCATATTCATTCAATTCTTTTTTATCAAGAATTCTCAGAGCTTCATTTCCGCAATACTGAATGAATTCTGGATTAACTCCAGAAATATCAGCATTGAGGAGCTGATTTAAAATTCTTTGTAAATATTCCATTTACTACACCTCCATCGATATAATATATGGTCATGAAGAAAGATAGCGCAGATTACTCTGCGCTATCCTCTTTAACTTCATCTAGATGAATCTCATCAAAGAATTCAGCCGGGAAGAATACAGCAGGATGTTTGGGCTTATTCACAGAGTCCTTTAAATCCTGGATGATCTTATTGATATCAACATTTTCCTTTTCACCAGGTCCATAGAAGATGGCAGGAATATATTGAATAGGATCATAATAAGCAACAGGCATTTCAACAGCTGCTACTTTCTTCTTCTTCAAGTGTTTCTTAAACACAAGACGAAGGCCTTTAGTCTTGAGATAGACATTGAGGATCTCGGCATTACGATTCTTAGAATCCATGTCAAGTTTCACATCAATGTTAAACGGGTCATCAGTCTCAAGCTGTTCACAAAGCTGTCTTGCCAAAGGAGAAGAGCTATAGATCATCAGAATCTGAGATGCCAAGTCTGCTCCCATATGGCACAGATTGCCGAATTCCATATCACCGAAGCGAATAGGAGTTCTAGCATACATTGCTCGATAGTTGTTGCTAGCTTTATTTCTTGTATTCTCATTCTTAATATTAGTAGAAGACAGAGAGGTCACAGAGAACTTCTCTTCTGCATACTGCTTAAGACGATAAAAATACAAGTAGCCATACATGATAGGACGACGAGAAGGAACATATCTCAACTCATTCTTACTATCAAAGATAGGCATGAGGACTTTCTCCATCTTAATGAAAGGAAATTCCTCATAAAGCTGTTCCAATTTATCCATTGTCATATTCTCAGTCATAGGTTCAATGGCTAGATAAATGGAATCATCATCCATAATCGATTGTATATAAGCGCTAGCAAGTCCTTCATCGCTCATATTATCAATCAATGTGGCTACTTCCTCATACATAGAAGGGGATACAATCTTGATAAGGTTCAGATACATATCAAGGCACTGACCTACATCAAGAACTTCAGTTCTAAAGAACTCTACCAATTTCATACAAATGAAACTGATGGATTGCTCAAAGAGCTGGCCTGCATTCATTCTGCCTACAACACCACAAAGATTAAGCAAGACATCAACATGCTTACCATCATTGGTCATGGGCATTTCTGCATCAGGGCGAATTCTGGATACGACACCTTTACCGCCATATCTATTGGTGATTTTGTCCATTCATTTATATATAGACGCAACTCTATACCACAGTTTAACTGTCACTATCCCTTCGAATAGTGTGTAGATCATATCTACATCCTACAATGTAGGAGCCTGATTTTTCTTCCGCCATAAGCTTGCGGTTCTACTCTCCGGTCAGGAGATGATCGTTGAACGTTCACCATTTCAGGTGAGTCGCTGCTGAACACACATTTCCACCACTGATTCTTTAGGATTTAACCATGGAATCATCTCTGACTTTCTTTCTACTTTCGTAACCATCACGCTTGCCATTTCTAGCTACGTTGTGGTAGTCAGAGCTCTTAGATGTTTCTCAGCATTTAACCAGGGGAAACACGCAAATTACTCTACGTGCTGTGATTGCTGTTAAGCTACACCGCGCAATACAGGGACTTCATCAATTACAGTGATTTCGATCACCATATTAGAGAATGCTTTTCCGTTTGTGAAATACTGCTGGCCATTGATTGCGCCTTTAGCTCTAGAATAGAGTTTCTGCATTTCATAATCCAGTTTATATCCATTCTTGAGTTCATCGGCCAAACCAACTTCAACAGCATCTACAATTTTTTGATACATGCTCATCTGGCCCTGATAGTACTTATTAATCTGCCCATAATAAGGATTATCAATAAATCTATCAGGAGCATTGCAGAAGACATCAATATCAACTACTTTACCAGAAACAGTGTATCTTTCATCAGAGATCATAAGCTCTCTCAAGCGGTTATAAGAAAGAGAATAAAGAGATTCTTCTTTCTTCTCGACTCTCATACCACAGAGAATACTGTTCTTGATCTCTTCCCCAATATCAGGGAAGATTTTATAATTCCCATCATCACCATACAGATTAAGAGGAATTTCGTTATCATTAACCTGCACAGTTACTTTCTTGATCAATGGAGATGCAAGAGCCTTTGCAGCTGATTCACTGATAACAATTGCATCCTCCATAGTCTCTTCACATGCTGTATACATCGTAAGGAAGTTCTTGCCATCCATACGATTCTCATACTCATCAAATGCTTGAGACTTGATAATGGTAGTCCCTTTAGAAATTACAGTGCCAGGTTCTGCATAATTGATGGCACCATTATTACTAAAGGTATAACCATAACTTTCAGTGACATGCTTATATGCCTTCTTCTCAAAAACAGTGATCACTTTGTCTTCATGATCAACTGCAATGAGATAATACTGAAAATTAGGATTGAAGTCATACTTGAAAATCTTATCAAAGATCTCATAGTCATGCTTAGCAGTTATGAAGGAAGAAGAATATTCTCCGAACTGCTTCTCATAACCAGTCTGAATATAAGGGACATCAGGTTTACACAGAGGGAGGCGCTGCTCCAAGTGTGTACCAAACATCAGCTTTCTGGAACCAGAGTTGGATCCATTGAAGGGCATCATCAGACCTTTGCCCAGCATTAAGTTAGGATTCTCTATAACAACGTCTTTATCAAAGACTTCGTTAAGATTAAGTTTAGCCATGATTAATTCCTCCTTTAAGAATTATAGTAGAGGCATGTACTTTTCACACCTCTACTATAATAATATATTTTTTCAGATCAATTTAACCGAGAGGGATAGAATTAATCTTGGCCATGATTCCTGCAGCCATCTTATAATTCTGAGACTTGCCGGAAATAGTATCCACAGGAATCTTTCTAAGTTCTTCAGCTACAGCATCAGCAAAGTAATTCTGCAAGTCATCAGACTTAGCAAGAGTTTCTTTGAATGTCTTCTGAGAGAACTTGATATCAGAATGATCATCAATATACAGATATGCTCCTGCACCTTTGATATGCCCAGTATTCTTGAGCATAATAAAGAGACTCAAATCAGGATCAAATCCATTTACCTGATCAAATACAACAGTACAAGCCTGTCCAGCTCTAGAGTTACGAGACTTAACCAAAGTGATATCAGTCAAGTTTCCAGAGAAGCCAAATGTCTCAGATTCCTTCAGCTTGGTGTTATCATCAAACCGCAGGAAGACATTGGCGAGATAGTTAACAGTACGACCGCCAGGGAGCTCCTCACCCTGCTTCAGATAAGAGAGCTGGCCTTTAGAATGCATCATCGGGTTGATCTCAATCTTCTGAGTGATATGATTGATGACCATCAAAATGATATTGGCAGGCTTAAGCATCTGGACAATGCGCTTAAAGCTAGAAGAGTTCATCTTAGCAGTTGCAGTAGCGCTCATCTGACCAGACAGTTCTTCTTCTTCAGTAAGCTTTCCAGGCATAAGCAATGCCAGGGAGTCAAGAAGATAAACAGTAGGTACCATTTTGATGATCTTCTTGCCCTGAGGATCAACCAACCCAGTATCATAGAGATATTGGTCAGGATTGTTCATCTTTAGGTCGTAGATCATTTTAATACGAGCATAGAAGTTCTCAGCATTAATGCCAGAGTTTCTATAAATGTATTTGGTTTCCATTTCTTCATCGGTAAAACCAGTAAGTACCTTTCTACGGTTAGCAGTAGAACCACCCTCAATATCATCATGGAAGATACAAGAGTTTTCAAAAGGTCTCACAATATTTGCGGCAGCTTGAATATTGAACGTTGTTTTGCCAGAACCAGAACGCCCAATAGAAATCACAAGAGAGCCATCAGGAATGCCTGCAGAGAAATAAGAGAACTGATTAGTCCCATCATCGACCTTGACAATAGCTCCATTAAGGAAGTCAAAGTTCAGGAATCCAGTAGGATAGCATACATCAAACTCGCCTTCACGACTCATATTAGAGTCTTTCATTTTAGATGCTGCTTCTCTAAACTGTTTCACCAAGATACTGCCCATAATTTAAATCTCCTTTTGTCAATTTGATTTATGCCTTTAATTCTGCGTGAGTTTCAGTGTCTGATGCAATGGCTTCTCCAGCACCATAGTCATCAGCGTCAGCCTTTTCAGCCTCGTTAACTGCATCATATGCCTCATCGATAGCAGTTTCAAAGTCCTTATCATCACGATTATCTTGTCTAACCTTCTTCATTGCAATAGCAGCAATGGTATTGCTCTCAATAGCAATACGGTTATACATAAAGCTGAGAATATCAGCGATCAGCTCATCATTTCCTCCAATGAGCTCAAAAATCTTCTTAATACGAGGATCATTTGCTTTGAAGTCCTTACTGATATCGGAAACTAGATTGGTTGCATCAATAAGGTTCTTTACGTCTTTCATGGAATCAAAGATCTCAAAAAACAGATCTTTCTTATCATCAGGAATCTCTAGATTGAAACCAGAGAATTCCACATTACTTATAACACCATTAGTCAGTCGTACCTGACCTTTATCTTCGATATTCTTGGTGGTAAAATCAATCATTGTTATGCCTCCTAAATTTATTTAATTCGACTTATTTCAAGTCATTTCGTTACTTAAGAGTTCTAGCCATAGTAAAAAATAAAAAAGAATAGGGCCGAAGCCCTATTCTTAATTGCTTAAGGAACATCATGTCCTTCAGCCAACAGAGTCTCAACAACTCTGACAATGCGCTCATAGTCAGAAGACAAAGAACGCAAGGTAAATCTAGGAAGCTCATGAGTCACTCTGTACCAAGAGATATATCTATCAGTATACTTCAAGATAATCTCACGAATAGCAGCTGAAGGCATATTATTCAGAATGGTCAAAAGTGCCAAAGAGACATTTCCATAGACATCCCTGAAATCAGTTGCAAGATCATCCATCTCTTGCTGGGTATATACTTCAAGCATAGAAGTGATAAAGAGTTCTCCAATACGATCGAAGAGTGCTTCATATACCCAGATGATAGTCTGCTCATTAAAGATCTCAGCGCTGTACTTGCACATATTGAAATTCAATCTCTTGATATTCACGTTCTCATGACGAGAAGAATATCTGCAAGTAACAAGATCATTTGCAGCTCTTACAGGGATACCTTTATTGGTTAACTTTCTTACGATATCTTCATTGACATATGAAGAGATCTCTCTAAACTTTGCCAGAATATCTCTGTCATAGTTATCAATGATAGAATACTCGTAAGTCAGCTTATTGCAGAAGAGTCTACGATCGTAATCAATAGGGATCATTTTCATAGCTCTGTAATAAGCATTGACAAACTTGGGATGAGAAAGAATACTTCCCATAGACTTGTCATCAGAGAGTGTACGCTCAACGATGACATCAACATGGTTTTTGATCAGATTGATGAGTGTAATATCATCCATCTGATCAATGAATTTAATCTGATTAAAGAAGTAATCAGTATTAAATCCAGTAAAGTTTACAGGCTGCTCAGTTACCTGAGGCTGCTGCTTTAATGCTTGGATATTAGAATTGAAATCTCCAAGAGGAATATACATCTGGAGTTATACCTCCTTAATACTCCTTGACGGATTTAACGACAGGAGTTTTTCCTTCAGGCTTCTTCTCAGACAGATCGACACCAAACTCTTTAAAGAAGGCATTACGATCTGCTTCAGAAGGGCCGTTATTATTTTTGTTAAGGCCCATGTTAAACATGGAATCCTCAGCATTGCCTTTGAAGGAATTCAGTGTATCGAAGAACTCATCACGAGATTTGTTGATCTCGCTAGAAGTTCTCTTATACTCTTCAAAGATTTCCTTCACTTCATCGATAGGCATTTTCTGACCTGCAGCGATACAAGTCACAGTCTCGAGAGACCCGACATGCTGGACATGCAGGAACAGTTCATACGGAGTTCCATAGAGATCCTTAAAAATCTTGCACTGATAATCAGCATTTGGATTTTCCTGCTTTACATCGAAGATAACTCCAATGCGCTTTGCAGATTTAGAAGGAGAGTCCATAGACTTATTATCAATGAAAGAATCATTGATTTTCTTCTCAACCTGCTCCGGAGATTTAGAACCAGTGATATTTGCAGACATTACTGTCATATACCCAGGAGTGGTGATCAGTTTCTTCAGGTCAGTATCATCGATATTCTGGGAAGACTCATAAATAGACTTACCTGACAGAGTTCTGATGATACTGATAAAATGACTATTTGCAAGCTCTTCAGCCTTTAACTTATTTCCATTGGTATAAGTCAAGAACTTAGAGTTGCAAATAGAGATGACTCCAACATTTTCAGGAAGTTCTTGGCAGACCTCAATGCTATTCTGCATTCCTCTGGCGTCATCATTGAAGCCAAAGAAGAGACAAGCAATCACAGGCTGCTTTAAAACAGAACTGATATACTTGGAAATCATGGGAACGCTGGCGGATCCAGTTCCGCCTTCAGTAGATCCGCAGACAATAACCACGTCTGCATACGGATCAACAATCTTATCAAGGGCACGAATACCATTGTCTTCATCATGGATAATCATGTCCTTTGCGATATCACGTTCCTTACCACAACCGCCAAGGCTCTTACCAAAGATAAGAGCCTTTTCACGATAGTTGGCAGGAATATCTTTGCTCGTAGAATTGATGAGCAAATAAGAGAACTCATCCTTATTCAGAACTTCGCTCTCAACGAGATCGATAGTTGCCTTGTTACCAGCTGCTCCACAACCAATAACTTGAAATCTTAACATTTTCTTTTCCTCCTTTAAAATATTAGTCATTCACGACATAGACGTCGACATTGTGCTTTGTAAGTTTATAGCAAGCCTCATGAGATTCTGCTACAACATCAATCACATTACCTTTTACGCCTCTGTCTTCAACAACATAAGTTCCATATCCTTCGATATAAAGTTTCGTACCAAAAGGATATTTTTTAGAAGCTGCGATAGTTCTTCCAACTGTTGCTTTAGTGCCAGATGCTGTAATACCATTTGCTTTACCACAGCAATGAGCACAGTAAGGATCATAACCAGTGATGAAGAACTTTCCTTGATATGTCATATTGCTTCCAGATTCTCCATTCTTAGCAGAAGAAGTCACAGTCTTCTCCGGCTTAGGATCATCTTTGTGCAATGAAGAATATTGTACACTTACCGCTTCAGCAGTAAATTCGTAAGAGTAATACTGAAGAGTCTGGCCAGGATAAATATTAGCATACTCATTCTCAAGTCCATTCAAATCAATGAGAGAATTGTATAGAGTGCCATCTCCATAAACTTCTTCAGCAATTTTCCAAAGAGAATCACCAGGCTGCACTGTATAAGTTGCAAGAGCCTTTTCATCAATGATCTCTTCTTCAGTCGTTTCTTCGACTTCTTCTTCACGAACTTCTAAATCACTGTCGATATAGAGTTCATGAGCTCCTTCTTTCAAATGAGAGAGATCACTACGATTTCCCTCAATGAACTGATTGAGCCGAATTGCATCATAATTATTGCTATAATTCAATTCGCCTACGGTAGTTTCTTCTTGTGCCATCGTCGACACAGCTGCAACAAGTACAACTCCAGTATTTACTGCAAATACCATTACGAGAATCAGTACTGCAATAAGTTTAGAGTGACGAGGTGCATGATGGTTTTCGAAAAACATTTTGATTGACTCCTTTCGGCTTTCGGTGTAACGCTACAAACAAAGTTAAGGCTCTAGAGACTAACTCTAGAGCCTGAAATTGTTTTAAGAGTTACTTCTTTTTGTTTTCTTTCTTGTCAAACTTCTTTTCCAGGTCTTTCTTCTCAGACTCAGTCAAAGGTTTGAAACCCAGGCCAGTGTTTTCAGTAACGAAACCCTGCTCCTGGATAACACCATAGAATTGATTATCCATAAGATTTAACCTCCTTTGTATTTATTTCTATGTTTAGGGCTATGGTAACTTCTAAACATATGACTTAAGTTGTGGATCTTAAGTCATATATATGATATATAACCATATTTCTTTATTCTGTCTCTCTGGTTACCCTTCTCTGTCTATTGGCAATAGTAGCAGGAAGCATGTAATCAACGTTCAGCATATTTGTATTGAGAAGAGATCCAACCAAATATGTATTGAACTGATTCTTAGAAAGAGAATCATAGTTAGAAATAGGAATATCTTTCTGAGAAAGTGTACCAGTAGTGGTAATAGTCTGATAGGCAATAGATTTGGCATCCATATAGTCTGCTCTATAAGTAGACATTTCTTTCATGGTCTTATCCATGCCCATAACTACCATGGCTTCCATCTCTCTATCAGAAGACTTACCGCCTTTATCGTGAGAAACAAGTAGACCGGATTTCATATCACGGTTATCAATACTAAGAGGAGTAGCATTCTTCTTTGTGATGAACTGCTTCATTTTCTTAATATGGATATAAACTACCATTGCTTCCTTGGACCAAACAGGTTCACCTGATTTATTTACATAGAGATATGGTAAAGCTACCTTTTCCAAAAGAGGAACTCCTAAGATTTTAAGAGCATCTTCAATTTCATACATTTTAGGTTCAATTTCAAATGGTTTAGTATGAAATCTAATGGGAAGTGCTTTAGAAGCCCAATTCTGAAATTCCACATCAGTCATCGATTTGAATTTGTTTTGGTAATAAGCTGTATTAGCTCCAGTCTTATCAAGAGTATCCATTACTTTTAAAATAAGATCTTGAGCTTGTTTTCTCTTAGAATTCATTTATATTGACCTCCTTTAAATGGAGTTAAACTTTATTAGTATGTCGAGATATATTAAAAGCCAATAGGAGAGGTTTCCCTCTCCTATTGAACTTATTAGGATGATAAAAAGCAGAAAGACGTGTACTTTGCCAGCACATTCTATTACAATGGCCTGAGCAAGTTGTCCTTAGATTCATCTTAAAAGACAGATAATTGAAATATATAAACGACTAAGACAGATTATCTAAAATATCCATTGTAAAAAATAAAAAGATAATGTATCTTAGAACATGATATTAGGTAAAGTATTCGAGTCATTTAAAATTTCTCTTATTCTATTTTCTAAGAAGAATCTTATTAAATAGTTGAAGAGAAATTTTGATGATTCAAAGTTATTAAGAGCAAAAAAGAAAGCTTAAAAAGCTTTTTTCAGTCCTACTATATAGTTAAAAGAAAATATTTTTTTAATATTTTTGCTCTATACGTACGCATTACTATGCTCATAGGTTTGGTAAACTTTTACCAAGAATTTGAAA